>Ga0131853_10004846_pt1 | contig 24179 bp, 13 predicted proteins | sample TergutLab28metaG_FD_92764 | JGI IMG/M metagenome (GOLD analysis project Ga0131853, IMG submission 92764) | Labiotermes labralis P1 segment gut microbial communities from Petit-Saut dam, French Guiana - Lab288 P1 (version 2) (version 2) | ecosystem: Host-associated > Arthropoda: Insects >...
ACCCTAGCCGGAAGACCAGAGGATCTTCATAACTGACAAAGTTCTACAAACATTACTGGGATAAGCGCATCAATAAAGAAACAAAAGTGGTGCGAGTAGCACGCATGGGGGAAAATAGATACCATAGCCGGAAGACCAGAAAGGAGGAAGAGGCCTATGTGGAAGTCCACGAATAGACGAGGGTATAGTATTAACACATATATGAAAGAAATGTGATGTGTATTCGAGGCTTCTGGCCCAAGAGAAGCTGCAGTGGCAGGCCCTTGTGATAGCAGTAGCAGAACATTCTGGGTGGTCCTTAAAGGAAGAAGATCCGGTGACCAGCGATTATTAGCTTCTGAAGAGCTCTTCAGAACAGAGATATTTTTAAAATTTCAGCCCTTGTGTCGAAAGGTTACTACCTGACCCAAGGTGACCATACAGCACGATCTAGTGGAGCTGTACCCCTAACATCCGTGACGCGGTGGTTAGGCCAAGGTACAGTCCAGTCCTCTTTTTTTTTTTTACTCTTATGTCAGATACGGAAAACAAAAGAATAAATCGCACCAAAGTACACTTCTCTGACAATCTGACAACAAAGTTGCTGCCGCGCCGTGCAGCGGTGCGTGGACGGAGTTTCTGCCTTGTGCAGACAGCTGCAGATGTGTGGTCGGCGACGGTCAGCCGGCACTTGGAACACTACCGGTTATGTATTGCTGGGATCGATATATCTAGAGACTTGAAATTCTTGGGATATGTAGCATGCAGTGGAAGAAGAAAAATTCTTGCTAAATTCTAGTCACAAAATCTGAAGGGAAAGAACATATTGTGATGAACAGATTACAGGTTTAATATTAGCAGTTGGCAGGGTAATTTTATCAGATGACAGAGTGATATTAGCAGATAGCAAGGTAATATTAGCAGATGACAAGGCAATATTAGCAAACGACAGGCTAATTTTAGCAGATGACAGGGTAATATTAGCATATTACAGAGTATTATTAGCAAATGACAGGATAATGCTAGTAGTTGACAGGGTAATTTTAGCAGATGACAGAGAGTAGATGGCGGGGCAATATCAGCAGATGCCAGGGTAATTTTAGTAGTTGACAGGGTAATTTTATCAGATTACCGGGTAATAGTAGCAGGTGACAGGCTAATACTAACAGATAAGAGGGTAATGTTAGAAAATGATTGGGTAAAACTAGTAGACGGTAGGGTAATAATGACTGATGATAGGGTAATACTAGCAGATGACAGGATAATACGGTATTAACAGATTGTAGGATTAGTATTAGTAGGTAATACAGTATAAAGAGATGGTAAGTTGATGTTAGCAGAGAGTAGGGTAATATTAACTTGACGAACAATTATCGGCTTCTCAAAACGACTGTACTCTACAGTTATTATTCGCAATAGGAGACCATATCAACACAGACCGAGCAACAAAACAGTGAAAAGTTAAAGGTACCGGTCGTTCACAAAACGGGGCGCCATCTGGAGTCCTGGGCTCTAATTTTTTTGAGGGAAGAAACAAATAGCCCTTAAGTGAGCTGTATGTCCAAAGTAAGAGCAAGTACACAAGTCAGTATATGTTGCATGTCCACTGTGCAAGTTCCGTCGGTTTTTATCCTGTTCTCTGTCGTTGCAATACATTTTATTGTACAAAAGCCATCTATAAAAGTCAGAGCTGGTTTCTGCGTGGCAAATAATTAACACAGAACAATCACCACGACTGTAATTAATAGCAAAATCGTCAACGGAGATACGTGAAATATAAGCAGCTTCAATGTTCCAGTTCATGGACAGAACCCTGCAGCAAGAACAGGCGCTTTGGATAACGAAGCAGAAAGAAATATGTAAGTAGGACCCAGTGCAAGGCGGCAGAAGCCTTCGGCACAACACAGACCGGGCAGTCTTTTGTGAGCGCTATTGAATAGCAGGTCCCACAAGCCCGATAAACGTTACCACATACCGACGCTAGGCCTGCGTGGTATGTGCTGGCCACGTGACAAACGCAGTGGCTGATAGTTGCCTTACAGGTTGTGTGTGTGTTTGTGTGTGTGTGTTCACAGACACGCGATTTTTGTTGCATTGTTGCCATGCCTACATGCATAACAGGGTTTTGTCAACGTCACAGACGAAGAAGCTTGTCAATGTGGCGAGGAATACAACAGCAAAAATCAGATCATATGAAACAGACGCTGCTTAAAGAATATGTTTTTTCACACTGAACTTAATATTACTTAATTTTACCACAGGAATACTGGATACTGAAGAACACATAACGATATCAAGGTAAATACCCACCCACCTTAAATAACACACTAACTAATGTAACCGGCCAGGGTTCGTAGTTCAAATCTCGGACTAGGCAACCAAAAAGGCGAGCGTCGGCTAGTTTAATGTATTGAAAGGGAAGAGGTAAAGTTTGTTTGGTGTGCACACGTGCACTTGCCAGGCTATATGGATGATACTGTTGAGTTCCCCCTCCCACATATGAATTGATTCTCTGTTTGCGATGACAGCTATGGGCCAGTGTTCACTGTTGGTATCGGTATCAGCAAGGCTTAGGAGGTAGTCAGTTGTGCGGAGATGTACGCTGTTTGCGGTTGGGAATGCTAGATGAACAACAAGCAACCAAAAGTTGTTGGTGCTGGAACCAAAAGTTGTGGTGTTCGAACTTCAGCGAATAAAGAGTACCGAAAGAGCAAAGCGGCTTCTAATTCCTCCTGTATATTCCTTGAGAGGGATCCGTGCCTACGACGAGCTACAAATAGTTGTAACCGAAGTCGGGCAAGTCAAACGGACGGTTACACTAAATAACTAACTCACTAACCAACCAACTCAACTTCATTCAGTAAAATCCCCCTTAAAGAGTTCGTGAAGAAATTCCCCGCATTTTGTGGAATTCCAAAGGTCATTACTGTGCTCACAACATCCCCCCCCCCCAACCACCACCTAACTTGTCCCTGTACTGTGCCAGAATAATCCAAACAGTGTCTACGATCCTATATAGGAGCGTTTGCAAAATTTCGAAGAGCGACTATGAGCATCGTCGTGTGTATCCATCTGTCCGTCTGTCCACATGGAAGAACTCGGCTCCTACTCGACGCATTTTCTTGAAATTTGATATTTGAAGATTCTTCGAAAGTCTGCCGAGAAAGTTAAAGTTTCAAAAGTTTTTAAAATCTGAAGACAATAACGGATACTTGACATGAAGACCTATTACATTTATGATAATATCTCGCTGAATTCTTCTTAGAACGAGAAATGTTTCAGACAAAAGTTGTAGAGAGAATCAAAACACATTTCATATTCAATAACTTTACTCGAAAATCATGCCATTTATGAGATAATGTGGAAAAATATGTTACAGCAGGACAGGCCACATGACATGCGCTTTGCATGCTGGGTAACTAAGGTTACAGACACACACTCACAGTACGCAATATTTATTGCTTTGCCACGGCAACAATTGTTACGCGAACGCTCAACGTTACCTTAATAGGTAAACTGCTTGTCTCGTTTAAGGGGAGGAGTTGTTAGTCCCTCGCACTACCTCAGGTTGTGGGACCACTCCTTATCAGCTCTCCACGACTGTGTATTCGCAGCTACCGTTCAAATCTGGAGGCCGTCTCCTTCGGAAACCTGAGGCCACGCCATACCGTGGTGAAAGGAAGCCATTTACACTTACGTACTTACTCCATGGTGCAGAGTCCTTGAGAAGCTAACTGGTTTGCAGCTAGTCAAAAAATTACCCGCATTTTATGGAGCCCGAAGTTTCATTACCGCACTCACAAGCCTTCGTCACCCGTCTCTATCCTGGGCCAGCCCAATCCAGTCCATATACCCACATCCCACCTCCTGGAAATAGTCATTTACACAGATACACTAAACATATACAATAATATGGATATCCTACGTCGATCCGTGTCCGCGCGGTCTAAGGCGTAGATCTGCGGCCACTCTACTGCTGAGGTTGTGGGTTCGAATCCCTCCGTGGACATGGATGTCTGTGTGTTATGAGTGTTTTCTGTTTTCAGGCAGAGGTCTCTGCGACGAGCTGCTCACTCGTATAGAGGAATACTACAGACTCTAGTGCGTTGTTGTGTGTGATCTAGGAACCACACCGCAGCACCATATGAAGAAAAAATGGATGTCATACACAGAGCAAAGAATGACTCCGTAGTAGGCAGGCCTTGTACAAGCTCCTTAGGTCAGGAATGTCCCGAAATATTAAGAAACCAAAACGTGCATTACCGTGCTCAAAAAAGCCCGCTAATCGTGTCTGAACAAGAGCACGTGAACGCAGTCTAAAATTTCCAAAACTTTTTTTATAAAGCACTTTAATATTATCTTTAGCGGCTTTATAACTGCGTTTAAGAGCTACGAAATTTAAAACAAAAAAACAGCTTATTAATCAATTTTCTTAGTGAGAGTTGAATTAGACTATTTATCGAGCATGGATATCAATAATAATTTTATACATAGCCATAATAGGAGAAATATTGAGAACATAACGCCGAAATAGGAGTCTGCAGAAGTTTAAAACAAAAACAAACGTAACTTCTTGTCAAGTAGTACCTACACCTTGTTCTACAGACAGTAATCACATACGATTTAGTCATTCTCTGCCCCTGCACATTTCTCTCTGCTGAATCCCCCAACTCGTGCCCTGGCAGTGATCACTCATGTAGGTTCACCCATCGACATTTTATTTCTGTGCTGCATCATAAAAATTTTAAAACAATCTTTGTCTTCCGCTTCTTCTACGACTGAGAGTGGAATGGATATTGTATTCGGATAAATAATTGCCTTACTCCCCTCTTTTAGCCTGGCCTATTTGAGCGGGGTCCCATTTTGATTGTGCATAATCACACGATGTAGAACGAGGAGCATTATTTTGAAGCTCTGGAATAAAGGAAGTGATTGGAAGACCGTTATATTCATTGGAAGCTGCAACGTAGCCCATTTCCTCGTTACGTACTGTCCTGATAGCTTTTACCATGTCTCCGCTCTCCTAAGACTTTAAACCCGATGCCATTTTTCTTGTTGGGGGTACGCGGTGGCGCAATTGGTTGAAGCACTGCGCTACAAACTGGAAGGTCGCGGATTCGATTTCCGATGATGTCATCGGAATTTTTCATTGACATAATCCTTCCGGCTGCACTATGGCCCTGAAGTTGACTCAGCTTCTAAGAGAAATGAGTACCAGGTGCATTCCCTGGGGGTTAAGGTGGCCGGTTCGTAAGGCTGACAACCTTACCACCTTCTTGTGCCAATTATTTTGAAATCTGGGAGCCTCAAACTCCTGGAAACCTCAGGGCCTGTCCAGGCCTGTAATGGGATTGCTTTACATTTTTTTTAGCTTTTACCCTTTGTCTTGTACTTGCAGACATCTACGAGAAGCAATGTATCAGTGTTACCAACCCTGACCTCTTCTTTCTCTTCAAAAGGGAAAATAATACCACACAATTCCAAACAATGTGTTCCTTATTCAGACACCGCTCGATTCCCATATTGTTTACGGTTGTAATTTTTTTTCCAAATCAAGTGAGCCTTCCTTGACTGAAATTACTGTCGCAAGATGTCGAATTTCAAACACCTTTGGCTTGCCAAAAGAAAGACCAACTAACATGCAACAGGTACTGTAGAATACTGTCCGACATAACTGTCCTCTGCCATCCGACATTTACGGTCACCTCACGTCCACTATCTGAATCGCTCTTAGACAAAACTATTGTTACTAGCAATATCACTCACAGTGCTTCTTACAGTTAAAATCACTCTTGGTAAAGGACATTCCGCTGTGTTTAAAGTAAAGGTAAAGGTAAAGTGATCCCGTTACAGGCCCGGTGTGGCCCAGAGGGTGGGTAGATATAACTCTACTCTTCAATGACCGCGCCACTAGAAGGGGGTGAGTGGTCAGCATTACACCTCGGCCAAACTTAACCCCCGGGAAAGACCCGGTACCCATTGTACAGGAGGCTGGGTGGGCCCCAGGGCCGGTCTGGACGGGCGGAAAATCTCGTCCCCACCGGGATTCGATTCCGGACCGCCCAGCCCATAGTCAGTCGCTATACCGATTGAGCTACCGGGCCCATGTTGTGTTTAAAGTACGTTAATAAAACAAACTATACATGTACTCCGTCTGACACAACTATATGATATTTCATTGTTATTCTACTATTGGCTACTAGTTTCGGCCTCAATGGGAGATCTTCAGGCCAATATTTACAAAAAGTTTAAAAACGCCGGTGCATACAGTACATAAAATTGAAGTTTTTGTACTATATGCACCAACATTTTTAAGTTCTTTTTTGTAAATATGGACCTAATAAGGGTCATATCAGGCCGAAACTAGTAATCAATAGTAGCGTAACAATAAAATATTGCACGGTTGTGTCAGACGGAGTGTATGTATAATTAGGTACATTAAAGTAAAAATCAAGCTCATTCGAACCCATTATCCTGAACTGCGACAAGTGTAATAACAACTAAAACTTACTAAAATAAGATAAGCTTACCTTGAAAAACTTAGATTTCTTGAAAACTCAGGAACGTGGCTGCAAGCTGGACGCCAGCGATAGGTTATAACAGGTTTCCTGTGGTAGGAGAATGTACGTCATGCGTTCATTGCAAAACTGCATCAACTGCATCGCTTAGAGGGGCATATCTGGAGTTACCAGACGGACTTAATTTTCCCGGTACTTTCTCTATTCGTTGTGTTAGAGATGACAAGACCATTAAAAAAACCGACCCGATGTAACCGTACGTTCGCACTTCCGGAAGCCAGGTGTCACAGAAGCCTCATGGTAGACTTCTACAGGGATTCACCCCAGCAGCTGAATGACGGAAATGACACCACGAGCCTGCATTGGTACCTTCGTTTCGCGGCTGTTGGCAGTGGATGTTGTGCCGAAGCGGTACTAAAGACCCACACAGTCTGAACATTAGGTTCACATCACGTGTATAGGCCTGAAGATCCAATACATGCGTCACAGGAAACACTCATAGTTTCCGTTATAAAGACCAACCGGTCACTATTGTTTAGGAAAATAATTGTTGTTTATCGTGAGCATCACAAGGAACACACAAACATGCCGAGTGGGCAAAATGCAGAAACTTTAAATAGGATATTACGTCAGGCCTTGCTTACAAACCGCTGCGCCTTGAAGACTAAACTTCAGACATAAGTTAGGAATATTAAGCAAGAATGACATCATTCTATAAATTGAAAACATGTTTAATTAAAGTTAAATATTGAACATTTTATTCACCAACCCCAGTGGCCGCGAGGTCTAAGGCTCTTGCTTGCACGGATTGTGGGTTTGAATACGGCCGGGGGCATGGCCGTCTCTCTCTTGTGAGTGTCGTGTGTTGTCAGGTAGAGGTCTCTGGGACGGACCGATCCCTCATCCAGGGGAGTCCTGCCGAGAATGTCTGTATTGTGTTATTGAGTGAATCAGGTTCAACAATAACACTCTACACCCACAATGAGTAGGTAGAAGAGGTCAGACTCAAAAGAATTATTCTGTAGCATATGGGAGTGGCCTTTGAGGATCTGGAATGTGTTTAAGAGCATTTACCTAATTAGTGCCATTATAACCGGAACAAGTACACATACAGCTCTTTATTAAGCACCAGCCCTCATTGTTCTGTACTCCCGATCAGAGGAGGTTCAGCCTTACTCATGATCTCTTGTTCTGACGAAAGTTAATTGACTTCACAGATAGGCGATAACCCTTGACTGTAGGACTGTAGGTTTGGGCGGAGAGCTGGAGGGCCCTTCACTGAGAGCTGCCTACTTTCTCTGCTGTCCTGTATCAAATTGACTCACAGAATGTGTCGCAATATTGACTACTTTCCAGAAGCAAAAATCCACAGCCTGTTCGACCGGTTGTCTTCAACTTACCAAGAAGGACAGCCGTGCCAAGGATAACCAGGATTCAAGGATTTTGCGCATTTTCTTCCATCCTTGTCATTTATTTCATTTCAGAATGCAATTTCAATAAGAAGACTGCATAAACAGGAGTTTCAAGTCTGCTATCTACACAAGATATTACTAGGAATAAGGAATCCGCAGCAGACGGGGATATGGAGCTTGAGATTAACGAAAATTGTAACGTCCCTAGGAAAAGGCCTCCTGAAAGTAGACAGCAAGATTTTATAAAATAAAGAATGTTAGGCTGCAGATTGCATGGAAATGTCTCAGGAGAGGGACCAGCGGCACATCTTGTGAACATGGTCATGAATGTGTTGTTTAACGACTCTGGCAGTGGGTTAGACTTTATATCGCCTGTAGTAGACGAATGAATGATGTTGTGTATTATCGAAGAGGTACTGACAGGGCAAAACTAAACAACGTGCAGGAACATTTGTCCCACCACCACTTCGTCCACCATAAATCCACGTGGACCAACCCGAGACTTACCTGGACTCGAAACCGGGCCGCCGCGGTAATAGTTTGCGACCGAAGTGCAAGCAATAGGAAGAAATTCCTTGCCCAGTGTTCCCCGACAACCGCAAGAACACCGATTTTTTTTTGCAGTTTCCCAGGAGTCGCCTCTCGTCCTTCTGATAAGAACTATACGGACAGCACCGATGAAATGATAATGACACGGTAAAATCGAAGTACTCTTAGAAAAAACCTGTGCTAGTGCCACTTTGTTTACCAAAAATTCAACATGTTACGGTCTGGGATTGAACCCGTGCCTTCGCGGTGGGAGGCCGTCGTTTAACTGCGTCAGCATGAGTTTTCCCAGTCAATGCCATGAAGGTGTGTAGAGGAATTAGAGGTATAGCTCCACTAATTCTTAACCTCGGCTCTAGATGGAGGTGAGAGCTTTATTTCACATTTCACATTCCGGTCGCCTTTATCTGAGGGAAAGAACCCCAGTACTCATCGAGTGGGATTCGAATCCAGGACCGTCCCGCCAGTAGCCCAGTCGCTATAGTGACTATACTGTGATTGGCGCAAGAAGGACTGGAAAGGAACTGGAGGCAAGCGATCCTAGTCTGATTTTGAGTAGGGTCTATTTCCCGGAGATTTTGGTGGAGGAACTGAGGAAAATGCGAAAAAAAAATCATACAAAATAGAAGGCCTCGTTGCCGATATTTCAACCCGGGCCCACCCGAATACCCAATCGACTGCTTCTTGCCGGCATATGCTTTAATGCTTGGAAACCTGCACAGCTGGGGAAAAAAATGTAAACGTAATTTTTGTTTCTGCTTACGTCAGTCGATATATTTGTGCGGCAAGCCGAAAGCGATGTTACAACGTTTAGCAAAATGGGGAGAAGCATTACGAAATTATTTTAGGTGCAGTTCATTTTGGTGCTAATGTTTTGTTTTGTAGTTCCATTTGGGCTCCTTCACAGAAGTCTGTAAGAGTTAGCAATACAGCCAATGTACGTATAACGTAACAAAGAGGCGCGTTCTTAGCCATTGTTGCAGTGGAAAAGCAAGAAGTATTACATATTCTGAGTGTATGGTTGTAGCCTTAGGTATCCAGCATGAAAAGTGTATGCGCCGTGTTGTCATCTGCGGTCTGTCCGGCTGTACCATATTTCCGCACATTATCTCACAAACGACACGATTTTTTAAAAAAGGTCATTGAATAAAAGAGGTGTGTTTTGATTTTCTCTACAAATTATGTACATTTTTCATTTTAAGAAGAACTGATCGAGATGTGATCATAAATGCACATTGGTCGTCACGCGAAATGCCCATTATTCCTACCAGATTTTAATAAAACTTGAATTCTCTCGACAGATTTTCGCAAAATATTCAAATATCAAATTTCATGAAAATCCGTCCAGTGGGAGCCGAGTTGTTCCATGCGGACAGAGGGACAGACATGATGAGGCTAATTGTCGCTTTTCGAAAATTTTGCGAAAGGCCCTAAAAATGACCAGTGCTTAACCACCACACCATAAGGCACTTGGGAGTAAGAGGTAAGACTCCATGCATTCTTTAACTTAGCAGTCAGTGGTGGGTGGACAGGTCCAGAATCTTGTTGATTGATGCCCTGGGCAAGTGTTTGGGTGGGTATCGAGTACAGTATTGAAAGAAGTCGTTTATTATAGGCGTTCGTTCATTTCTAAATAAATCTGCAATAAAACTGAAGCTAATATATCAGTGACGTAACAAACACTTCAGAGCAGAAATCAGACCTACTTTATTAATGCATGCATTTCTAATCAAGGTTTCCAGACCAAATCTCGGGCCCACCCAGTCTTCAGTTCAATGGATACCGGGGCTATTTTTCCGGAGTTAAAGCGGCCAGAACGTGAAGCTAACAAGTGATCTTTCATCTAGTACAGAGATTAAGCATGGGTTGAGCTAAACTTCTTCTGTCCAAAAGGTTTTTTAAATTATTGTTAATATTATTATTGTTATTATTTTCTCGCTATGAACATAATTAAATCTAATATTATTTGATTCCATTCCGTTTTACCCCTGCCGCTTATAACATGGTTCATACTATCAATCGTTGCCTGTACTTACCGTTCATTAAGACTCTCTGTTCTTTAAATGTTTTTTTTTAGATATTATCCTCGAAAACTGTAATTTCTTCTTTCTTGCGTATTTTGTATACTATCTCCTCTTGTATTTCTTTTTTGCAATATCTACTCAGTGCTTAATATTTATGTTTTGCCTTCGATACCAGTATTTTGTCGCTTCTCGTTCTCAGTGGTTTTATCCTTTCCCTTTCAAGTGTTACTCGCATTATACAGTATGCAGTTCATGTTCTCTCTACAACCAGCCCTTGGGCTGTTGAGTCAGCACGTAAATAAACTGGATTTCAACCTTGAAGCTTTCACGGCGACAGAATTCAATGAAATTTTCTCTGGCAGACAGCAGCGTCAAGATGTGAAGGTTTCCCGACATTTCGGGAAATAACTCTGTCCCCATCTTCAGGGTGTGCTGGTGGTTTGGTAGAACCAATCTTCAAGGTGTGCTGGTGGTTTGGTAGAACCAATCTTCAAGGTGTGCTGGTGGTTTGGTAGAACCAATACTGTTTTGGTTCTACCAAACTACCAGCACATCCTGAAGATGGGGGCGGAGTTAGTGCCTAAAACGTAGAAAAAACTTCGCATCTTGACGCGGCTGTGGGCCAGAGAAAATTTCATTGAAACTTGAATATTATTATTATTATACGATATGGGTGTCTCTTGTCAGAGGCATTTCTTCCTGGTACTTCTCTTGAACCAGCGGTGATCCCCACCGTTCAGGCTTCAAGCTTCACACTGCAGTACTTTCCGTATTATGTGTGATGTTCCAAGTATAGCCGTCTTTTGTAATGTCTTTTCTTCAATGCACGTGAAACACCACAACACTTCCTTCATCTTCTCTCGGCTCCATCGGATTCGTTTGTTCAATTTCTTTCCATTTTCTTGCCCGAATCCGATGTTAGGTGGACTTTGAGATGGTCCATGTTGAGTTTCCTCGGTATGGTTTCCATTTTCTTCAGTGCTGTCAGAGGACCTCTGCTCTTTCCTTTTATTATTATTATTATTATTATTATTATTAATGCGTTTGTGAAGAATTTGCTGGTTATGCCCAGACTCTATACACATAAATTGTGCCGGATACAAACTCATTTCACACGTCTTACTTTTCACTTACACTAGAGCATTTTATGAATCCTTCCTCGCTGTGTAGCAAGACAGAAAAGCAAAGACCTCAGACCTTTTCTTATTGGTTTACAGGGTTACCGCCGACACGTTGCGGTCTGTGTTAGGCATCATCACGAAAATCTGTCCTACACATAGGGAATAATCACTGGCTGAACGTTTGTAATGGAAACTCTCTTAACCTTTTAAAGTCTAAAACTTACTCTATCTACCAATAGGTCTAATATTAAAAAAATTTGCGTTCTGCCCACACAGTGCATATATGTGTGTTGCTTGGATCTCAGAAGAAACAGCGATTATTTCTCTATACAACATTAACTTATCGGTTTATATAACCGAAGCAGAGGGTGTTTACTGCGCGGTACGGACTGGGTCTTCAAAAAAGAGAGATACAATTTCGTCCCTAAAGGGTTAAGTAAAGGTAAAGCAATCCCACAGGCCTGGACAGGCCCTGAGGGTTCCAGGAGGTTGAGGCTCCCAGATTTTAAGACAATCGACACACGTAGGTGACTATTCCTGGTATTCATTTCTGTTAGAGGCTGAGTCAAGCCCAGGGCCATAGTGCGGCCGGAAGGAATATATCAATAAAAAATTCCAATGACACCATCAGGAATTGAACCCGCGACCTTCCGGCTTGTAGCGCAGTGCCTCAACCAACTGCGCCACCGCGTGCCCCACTCTCTGAAGTACTCGTGATTAAAGAGTTCCATTCGTTCCAGTAAGTGGGAAAACGTAATATCTGGACCGTGTTTTATAAATTTTGTAATGATATCTGCGCTCTTCTGGGTTATTACGCAGCGTATAGTGGTAATTCCTTACGGAAGTTTCGGGACGAACTATCGGTCTCATCTTCAAGGGTCAAGAAATATTCTTGAATTTCGTGACCCTTGAAGATGGGACCGATAGGTTGTTCCGAAACGTCGGTAAGGAATTACCACTATACGCTGCGTAATAACCCAGAAGAGCGCAGATATCATCTTATACGCGGAGGAAGTCTGAAATTTTATAATGTTTAAATTACGCAATTTAAATATTACAAATTTTGCCACAGTGTGCAATACACAAATCACCAGGTATTGATCAAATCCTGGCAGACTTAATTAAAGCAGGAGGTAGGAAAATTCGATTTGAGAATTCATAAAATCATTAATTTTATTTGGCATAAGAACGAATTACCTGTGATGTAGAAGGAGTCAATCATTTTGCCTACTAACAGAAAGTTTGATGCCGGTCCCAGTGGCCGAGCGGTCTAAGAGGTGGTTCTGCTGCCGCTCGCCTGCTGAGATTGTGGGTTCGAATTATGTTCTTTGAGGGAGTCATCACCCTCAGCAGAAGCACGAGACAATCGTACGCTTACCCAAACCGTATAAACCTCTTACGCCTACCGACCACCGCCCAGTAACCCTTCCAAACAACGACTATAATATTGTGGCACGTATCCTAGCACATCGGCTCCGCCCCATGATGGGACGGCATCTCAACTCCACACAATACTGTGGAGTGCCTGGAAACTCCATCCTCGACGCTGTAGCAACAGTACGAGCCGCCATCGCACATGCCGAGTACACGAACACCCCGCTATGTATACTCACACTCGACTTCAAAAATGCCTTTGACAGAATTGCCCATAGCTGTATATTCACCATTCTCCACATTTATGGCCTCAGTCCCCTCCTCCCATCATCAGTCTTATCAGGAACTTGTACGATGGCGCTACTTCAGCTGTGCAGATCAACGGTCATTCCCATGGCCCAAATCCAATTCGCTGCGGCGTATGCCAGGGCTGTCCCCTAAGTATGGCACTATATTCCTTACGCCTACAACCACTGCTCAAAAGGCTGGAATTGTCTTGAGAGCAGCTTCGTAGGTCGTGTGTACGGTGCGGATGTTGCCGTGCGACGGCAACATCCGCACCGTACACACGACCTACGCAGCGGCTCTCAAGACCACCACCCATCCAAAAACTCAGTGCAGAAAACCGTATGCTGCAACTCAACATCCAGTGCTCCTGATGATAGGCGTACATACCCGAAACATGTCGAGCTAAGATTACATTAATAAAATTAATTTGTTGCATCAAGTTGGCATTTTAATTTACATCAAGCGAATATTTCGATTCTGATAAGTGTTGTTGGTCTAGCAGTTAACAAGACAAATTAAAACTTTCAAAATTGTATTAGAGTGACGGAACGCTTACCAGTATTACTGATATTCCTTGAAACTGGGGTTTCACTTCGCAGCACGACGTCTCCGTTTAAAGTTCCAACGCTGTCAGTGCCGTTAATAACATCACAAAGTGTGCGAGGCACCAATCAACGCCGACACCAGACTCCATCCTGTTCGCAAAATTTGTAACAAGACAGGTCTTTGCCGACTGGTGACGGGAATCGACCAGAGTTGTAGAAAGCACGAACATTTGACAAGGCAAAACTAAAAAATTACCAAAATTGTTAATAATTGTTACAGAATTGTTGCAGATTTGTCGCAAAATACCGAATTTCTGTCTCGTCTCTGTTTCATCAGTATATTGTGGATCTGGGCTTATGCACTGAGAATATCTTATTAATGCTGAGGTGCGTCATCCCCGTTGTGTTGGTTCAATAACACAGAATTTCTGTGTATTACACATACAGTCGAACATAGCTACGTTTCACCTAGTAGTACAGTAGGTATAAAACTACATGTTTCGGCCCTATATGTGGGCTATCTTCAGGTTGCGATTTAACTTCCAGAGCAGCTATACAAGATGTGTGGTGTTCTTTTAGAGCATTGGGGGGGGGGGCGGGGAAAGAGATCTCTTTGTTTCAATAGTGGGTTCCATGACCTAGAGCTGTTATGAGTGAATTATCATTGGTTATTTATCTACATATGTCAAAGTAGGTTACTATTCTTATGCTAAGGATATGTTATAATAGTATCATTAGTATTATTGGTGTCAAAATACTTAAAACTATCATGCTATAATGTACCAATATAGTTCATAAAACTCTATCAATAATATCATAGTGTTCCTCAGTGTCAGTCAATATTTTCTTGTGTTATTTTACATCAAACTTTTTTCTACATGCATCTTATTAAATATCCTTTTAAAGCTACGGAAAATTTCCCATAGCTGCTACCTTGTTAAATCACATTCTACAAATATATTACTTTAGCAGCAACTATATATTTTCTGCGCACCTGTTACAATACATTACTAGGAACCATAACGTATATGTCGCTAGTGTCGATCCTGCCCTACAGGTTCGCGAATCCGCCATGATTTCTTTTTGACTGAATGTAGGAAACTGCAAAGTATGGGGTTGTAGATTCCGTCATTGCTACAATTATCATAAGAAATTTCATAAAAAATCCGCCAGGTTCTACGAGAATTGAAACGGAGGGACGCACAGACGACTTGGTGATGTTGGATGCCCAATATTTTCCCTCTCAAAGCGCGGGGTTGTGTAAGCAGCACGTAGAATAGTGCTTTATAATGCTGAGCGGGATCACATCGGTCGGCGCAGTACGGGAGCAGACACTTAACTTAATCCTTCTGGCAATTCTGACCCATTTATATTGAAATGTATATCATAAAAAGTAACACAAGTTGTGTCATTTTCCTCTCCATGCAGCGATGTCTAAATTATCATTATGTAAGCATTAAATTTAATTACAGAAATTTAAATTTAATAATTGTCCAACAAGATGCGACTTATTCAGTTTATTACATTACTATAGGCAGCTGTACATGTTTCGGTTCTTGACACCCATCGTCAGGAGCTCGTACAGCTGTAATTACAGCTTATGGTATTAACTGCAATGAGTAAAATACGCTGCTATTAATACTAATACATAATTTAAAATTGTAGATTGGTTATATTGAATGTTACTAGCCTTGACGAATATGATATATAAAATAATGGTGGATGGTTAAAAGCAGTATTTTTAATTTATGTACAACAAAATACAAAATATGCATAAAAAATATATGTGTATATATATATATATATAACCTAAATTATGTATATATTTATATGTATATAAATAATTTAGGTTATGTTGAAGTTCTATCGGAAAATGCAATAAACAAAGTCAGTTAATACTATCGTGTGTATATTTGATTTAGTTATTAGAAAATACTTCAGGAATAACACTATTGAGATCAAAAGAATAGTCTTTACATACTCGGATATACTAATATCCGCTCTCGTTGTTGAGTTGGATGCATGTGTATCGTACGGTAGGTATTCATTTGTTATGGAAGAGTTGTGACGCAAGACCGGTGTCGATGGCTTGCTGGAATAGGGGATTTTGTTCGCCTCTGTTTTGTTCTGGTAAGAGAGTACCATTATATTGATATGTCTGAATGAAGAGTTGTTCGTAGGTTATCAACAATGAGGTCTTGTGTATAATAAAGTCACAATGTCTGTAATGGTCCCACATTCATGTTGGTTCCTTAGAATTTGTTGGGCATATGCTGATTGGGGGTCGTTATTTCTGATGTAGCGTATGTGTTCGCGGTACCTGTGTGTCAGGTCTCTACTAGTCTGCCTTATATAGGATATGTTGCTTGTCTTGCAGGTGAGTTTATATACTCCACTTCTATTGTAGTCTGGTATTTTGTTTGGGTTCTTGGGTTTGATGCTTTGCTGTATTGTGTTTGTGTAGAGCTGCCTACAGAAAAGTAATAAACTGAATAAGTCGCATCTTGTTGGAAAAAATTATTAAATTTGATTCACAATACACAGACCCATGTACATAAAATACAGAAAATTACTTAAGAGCCATTACCAGTGGGTGGGCCGTGATAGCGCTGTCGGTATAACTACTGGCTACGGGTTGGACGGTCCGGGGATCGAATCCCGGTGGGGACGAGATTTTTCGCACCCTTCCGGACCGGCCTTGGGGCCCACCCAGCCTCCTATACAATGGGAACTGGGTCTTTCCTGGGGGTAAAGTGGTGTTGACCACCCACCGCATCTAATGCCGAGGTTAAAGAAAGAGTAGAACTATACCTCTACTCCTCCTTTGGGTCTTCGTGTCATGTTATAGGGTGAAATTTACCTTTATCTTGCCATTACTAGTGGGGCTGGTGTGGTTACATGATATTTTTTATTGCGAAATATGAAATCCAATCGACATCTGTGCCTGTACTCTGTTATGAATTGCTTCCATTCTTACAATAATTAATGAGACTGCAATGTGAGTAATCTATACAGAATGTGCAAGTGGTAGCAGTGTTCAATGCAACAACATTTAGAATCATATTTTCTTCTGGCACGTGATCTCGTGTAGTCGGGTAGCAGCTTACCGACAGTTGGAAGAAATGCGCTGCTTCCTGTAATGAAGTCAGTAGGTTTCCTTCAAAATGTAGGTAAATTTGTACCAGATTACACGGAGTTACATTACAATAGACAAAATTATTCAATCACAGCCGTTTGAATCTCAAATCTCACACAATCGTATTTATTGACATGGCGGACTGAATGCGACAAGTCTATCCCAATTACGAACACATAACGAGATTTGTGTTAGCCGTTTAAACGAATTAACGAAATGGTAAGCTATTTAAAAATTCTGAATCAATTGCATAGTCTGTTGAAGTTTCCAATGATACAGTTATATGCAGTAGGTTGTAGGAGAGCCGATCCCGGTGGCCGAGCCTGTGACATGTATGTCTGTCTGTTGTGTGTGTTATGTGTTATCAGGTAGAGGTCTGTGCATCGGGCTGATCATTCGTCCAGAGGAGTTATCGAGTGTGGTGTTTCTGAGTGTGATCGTGAAACCTCGATAATGAGGAAGCCCTGGCCCAATGGGGAGCTGTGACGGGATGGGGGGTGGGGATGTGAGTGATCGGATGGTAAAGTCGGGTTCTTGTGAACACGATAACGAATTTTTAGTTTTCTGTGACCGTGCATCGTGAGCAAATTGTGAAGTGAGAGAGAAAACCAACAAGATGCAACAGTTAGATGTTTATTTTTAACAATTTCTCAACATGATTCGGGCATCATTATGCCCATTTTCAGGAGAACAAGACGTGTGTTACTGCATGTGGTGTGCTGCGCTGGTTCTGCTGGATGTGGCTGGTAGCTCACACCCACAAGGCAGCGCCCCACAGCCGCTACCAACCACATCCAGCAGTACCAGCGCAGCACACCACATGCAGTAACATACGTCTTGTTCTCCTGAAGATGAGCATAATGATGCCCGAAACATGTTGAGAAATTGTTAAAAATAAACATCTAACTGTTGCATCTTGTTGGTTTTCTCTCTCACTTCACGATAACGAATATTGGGATTTTGCAAATGGCTTGAAAATTCTGGCCCAGCTGAGAGAGTAATGGATTCCATAACAGGAGTCTGGCTAATGAGTTTCTTTTATTTAAATAAGACAGAAGAAATTCGCGATTGTGGCACATTGCTGCTGCTTGTGTCAGTCAGTTAGGTTCAGAAATTTCGTCCCGGGTTAAGAATGAGCACTGCCACGGCGATACAGCACCAGATTACAACGCGTTATTTCGTGTCGTGCAGCACGGATACTGTGGAAAAGACATCACTTGAATGCCTTTGCAGCAGTGCTCACATCTCGTAGCATAGAATTCACGTAAACCAACTCTAGTATTACGCCCTAGCTGCGTAACTGTAAGAAAGCGGGGGTAAATAAAAAAAAGGCGTAACTAGAAAACAATGTTCTCTAAGAAATAATGGATTTTGATGAAAGCAAATAAACTAGCCGAAGGGCGTTAAACCTAAAATGGCAGCAAATTAAGAAGTGGTGTAAAATGGCACAGGGCCTTAAAGCAAAAAGTGCAAAAAAATGGTTTGGCGTACTTTCGTTTTAGGCTTTCTTAAAGAAGCGTATACAAGCCTTACGTGGCTACCGCGTCAACCGATCCGCCCTTTTGTCTGTCTCTAACATAGAATCTGCAACTAAACAAATTGTTCGGTTTTCATGAAATTCGGTATAGTGGTAATTTAAAAATGGTTGTGTGGCAAGTTTGAGTTTTCGTGAAAATTGGCTCTGTGACAGCAGTCATACTTACTGGCACCAATGAATTTTTATTTGTGCTCTCAACGTTTCTAGTTCTGTTTGAGCGATATTAGATATAGAATATCGCCATATAATGCTGTTCAGCAAATGCGAGTTTCATGAAAATCGGTGGAGTGAATTGTGTACTACTTTACCTAATGGCGTAAATAAAATATTGGCAGTGCTTCGTACACTTTTCATTCGATTCGGACAAAATTTTGTGCATGAGACTTTCGCAAGAATTCACTAAGTTATGTGAGAGTTTTGTAAAATTCGAAGCTATAAAAAAGTAAAGGTAAAGCTAAAGTGCACCCTTGCACAGGCACTGAGGATCTGTACAGACCGTTTGACCCATAAGGGGAGTAGAGGTATAGCTCTACTCTTTCTTGACCACGACACTAGGAGGGGGTGAGGGGTCAGCGTCACGCCCAGGGCGCTTTTTACCCCCAGAAAAAACCCGGTACCGATTTACAGGAGGCTGGGTGGGCTCCAGGGCCGGTCTAGGCAGGTGCGAAAAATCTCGCCCCACCGGGATTCGATCCCCGGACCGTCCAGCTCGTAGCCAGTCGCTATACCGACTAGCTACCCGCCCCACGGAGCTATGAACACAACACCCTATTTTATTTGCGGGCTGCAATGAATTTTGTGCCCATCCTTCCCACATTTATTGTCCACTTTGTCTGAAATTCGTAAAAGTGATCCGCAAATATTGCTGTTGATTCTTATGCTTATTGGACCGTGCATCATCTTGATATTTAAATAAAGGTAGACCAACTTGATGACACTTGCTTTATTATGTCAATTTATTGCTCAACATGTTTCGGATGTTAATACATCCATCTTCAGGAGCTTGCGACTACTTGGTGTGTTACTGTGTAGGCTGTATTGTGCCGACTTGAGGCGAGTTGGTGTTATGTAGCGGGATTGGCTGTTGGTGATGTGGTATCCGAGTGCAGGCTGAACCACTAATGTAGTAGTTTAGTAGAGTAGTGGTTCAGCCTGCACACGGATACCACATCACCAACAGCCAATCCCGCTACATAACACCAAACTCGCCTCAAGTCAGCACAATACAGCCTACACAATAACGCGCCAAGTAGTCGCAAGCTCCTGAAGATGGATGTATTAACATCCGAAATATGTTGAGCAGTAAATTGACATAATAAAGCAAGTGTCATCAAGTTGGTCTACCTTTATTCAAATTGCTGTTGATTATTTACGAGTTTCGCCCAAATCGGCGCAGGGACGGTTACAATTTTATACCGGGCGTTAAACTGCTTAAATACAAGCGTGTACCGTTAAACTGCTTAAATACAAGCGTGTACCGTTAAACCTTATGATATACTGAAATTAAAGAAGACCTTGGCGAAGTCTGTGTACTGCGTCAGAGAGTGCACTGTCTGCAATTTTGTTACTTTAATGTGGTTTTGTAGGTCTGCGTCTAGCGAAACTACGGCTATGATAGGTCCATTGTCCTTCCTCAAGGTGACAGTTGAATGAATACGGAGCATTAGTGGAATTATAATTGAAAGGAGCAAATACGAGGGCTAGTAAGCAAACCAACACCTGAGTTATACAAACACCAATTGACTGCCTTGGATTTAATCTCAGCCTCCGCGAAGAAAAGCGAAAAAATTAACCGTCTGAGCCATAAAATTCAATTTTTTCTTCTAACAGCTGATATTTTAGTCGAGCGGTGTTAGTATAGATATACTTCGCTTAATGACGGGGACCCGTTGTGGGAAATGCGTCGTTAGGCGATTTCGTTGTTGTGCGAACGTCATGGAGTGTACTTACACAAACATAGATAGTATAGCCTACTACACACCTAGGCTATATGGTATAGCCTATTGCTCCAAGGTTACAAACCTGTACAGCATGTTACTGTACTGAATATTATAGGCAATTGTAACACAGTGGTAAAATAATATAAAGGGTAAAGCAGTCCCGTTACAGGCCTGGACAGGCCCAGAGGGTTCCAGGGAGTTAAGGTTCCCAGATTTCGTGACAATGGCACAGCATGGTGGTAGGTTGTCAGCCTTACGCACCGGCCTCCTTTACCACCAGGAAATACTCCTGGTACTCATTTTTGTTAGAGGCTGAGTCGACCCCAGGGCCATAGTGCGATCGAAAGGATTTAATGTCAATGAAAAATCCACTGACACCAACTGGGATCGAACCAGCGACCTTCCGATTTGTAGCACAGCACCTTAACCACTGTGCTACCACGGTCCCCGGTATAATAATATAATATTACAATATTATATTACAATATCTTAATCTTATGGGACCACTGTCGTATGTGCGGTCCGTCGTTGACCGAACGGTCGTTATGTGGCGCATACCTTTATTGGAAAAGAGAAAAACTCACTATTTTAGAGTGTGACTAACAAATGCACACTTTGCGTTGGAATTATAGTAATGTTTAAATAAACAAATTCCTGCACGTTGCGTGTCTCACTGGCCCATCATCAGGCAGTGCACAGTTGTGTAAAACTATCGTCCAACCCGTCCATCACTCCCAGTATATAGAATGGCCCTACGTTTTTCAAAATATGAGTATAGACATGGATATGTTCACGGAGACTGGAGCAGCCTGTAGGTTTTGAGTACAGGCTGCTCCAATTATTGTGCAGGCAATATCTTGCCATTTGTAAACTATATGATGTTATGCAATAGTTAATAATTTCAGCATCGAAGTAACAAGTTTTACCACTACAATTTCGACACTTACAATATATCTTAAGTTGCTTCTCCTCGTGCTTTTCCAGGCCCTCCAAAAGATATCAGTGAGTTGCCATTGCTTTTCCCTAGGATTTGTCATTCGTAATCACTGTCACATCGAAATGTTAGAGTTCAAAGGGCACTAAACAAACGTTATCCATTCAATATGCCTGTACAATGACAGCGATGTTAGTACTACTGCTGCTGTTACTATTACAACAACAACTACTACTACTACTACTATTGCTGCTGCTGCTGCTGCTGCTACTACAACTACATCCACTAAACCACTACTACTACTAATACTAACACTACTACTCTACTACTATTATTATCACCACTACTACACTTCTAACTACTACTATTACTATTACTACTAATTCTACTACACTACTACTACTACTACTACTACACTACTACTATTACTACTACTACGCTACTACAACACTCCTGCCACACTACAACTCTACTACTACTACTACACTTATACTAATACTACTACTAATAACACCACCACTATTACTACTACTACTACTACTACTACCACCACCACCACCACCACTACTATTACACTTCTACTACTTCTACTACATTACTACTACTACTACTACACTACTACTATTACACTACTACTACTACACTATTATTACTTTATGTATATGGTTTCATGCGTCGCTGATCTTTATTAATAATTGTCCAACGAAATGCAACACAAAGCATTCTATTTATTATTCTCCAAGTTCACTCTACATGTTTCGGTTGTCAACCACACCCATCATCAGGAGTACACAAAGCTGTAACTACAGCCTCCGGTACAGGTCATTTTTTTTTCTGCAGCTACCTCCCTCCAACTTGGCCAAGCTGGAGGGAGGTAGCTGCAGAAAAAATATCACCAGTACCGGAGGCTGTAGTTACAGCTTTGTGTACTCCTGATGATGGGCGTGGTTGACACCCGAAACATGTAGAGTGAACTTGTAGAATAATAAATATACTGCTTTGTGTTGCATCTCGTTGGACAATTATTAATATACACTACTACTACTACGATTACTATTACTAATACTACTAGTACTACACTACTACCAGTACTACACTATTACTATACTACTACTACTACGATTACTACTACTACTACTGCCACTACTATTATCATCACAATATTACGAGCAACAATAACGATGAAAATTGCGCTTGTAATCATGACAAACTTGTAATAATAATAATAATAGGAAATTAATGGTGATGATGATGATGATTATTATAATGATGACCAAGAAGAAAAAACAAAACAAAGACGAAGCTTGCATGTGAGTGATGACGATGCTGATGATAATAGCAACAGTATCAACTATTAATGATGATGCATAAATTAAAGCTTTCACGGCGACTGAATAATTACGATATTCTCGGGCTAGCGGCCGCGTCTTGCCATTCAGCCACCTGACGGCCGCTAGCCCGAGAATATCTTATCGAACTACTCGTGAAACGCCGTATGAATGAGAGAACATGGTGGTCCTGTCGGTAGAATGCCTGATTTTACTCGGTAAGTCCCGGACAGAGGCTCTCAGCCTGGTCACCGGCATCCTGACTGAGGTACCTCGATCCCTCCAGGCATGTGAGGGTCAATATGGCTACCGTCGAAGTAGGCTACCGTCTCTGCAGTTAATTAATCGGTAATTAGTCCGACATTCGAAACTGCATAATCTGACTTCTGACAGGGTCGGCAGATAACCCGTAACTAAACACTTCCAAATGCATCTTTAATTAAACACATCATCATCAAGAAATGCGGATGAACGGAGGTATAAACCCACTCATTCTTAATCTCTGCATTAGACAGAGATTAATGGTCAGCTTCACCGGTTGCCTAAACATTATCCCTAACTACAGACACGCTCAAACTTTTATTAAGTTGCGGTAAACTTCAGTAAAATTTGATTTCATGCTGATAACATGAAGTTCAACATACAGAATTAAGAATTAATAAGAAAGTACATGACAGTGCCTGTGCGTTATTCAATACATCACTCGCAACAGAAGTTTACGTCATTACATAGTAAAGAGAGACATTTCATCCGCAAATGCACAACTTTAATGCAGCAACTGTAGACTGCAGTCATTTATAACGGCGACGACGACGAGGATGGTGATGATAGTAATAATAACAGACTTTGCCAAAAATCTGACGAGACAATAGACCACATAGTATTAGCATGCCCAATACTGGCAAAAGAACAGTACATAAAAAGACATGATAGAGAGTGTGCACAACTACATTTCAACATATGCAAGGAAACAGGGGTACAATTGGACAAAATCACTGGTATGAACATGTGCCGAAATTTGTAGAAACAAGTCAAAGAGGCAAGGTAACCATACTGTGAAGCCAAAAAATACAAACTGACAGAACTATCCCCAACAACAAACCAGACATTATAATCCGTGATAATGAAAAGGGAACATGTGTGTTAATAGGCTTGCTATCTCAGGAGACAGAATTGTCATTAAAAAAGAAGCCGAGAAGATTCTAGAATATAAAGACTTTACAATAGAAATAGAGTGCATGTGGAATGTAAAAATAAAGGTGATACCAGTAATAATAGGGGCGACTGGAACTATTCAAAGTCATTTAGAAAATACGTGAGCAACATACCAGGAAATCATGAAGTGAAGGAACTAAAGAAAACAGTCATATTGGGCACTGCACACATAATTCGGAAAGTACTAATGTAAAAGTACAATAGATTCAACACTGAAACTAACGATATAAGCACCATGAATAGTAACAACAGAATAGCTGCAACACTGTATTCCCTAGGGAC
>Ga0131853_10004850_pt1 | contig 24168 bp, 16 predicted proteins | sample TergutLab28metaG_FD_92764 | JGI IMG/M metagenome (GOLD analysis project Ga0131853, IMG submission 92764) | Labiotermes labralis P1 segment gut microbial communities from Petit-Saut dam, French Guiana - Lab288 P1 (version 2) (version 2) | ecosystem: Host-associated > Arthropoda: Insects >...
GCCTTGCCGATCACGTAGGACGAGCCGGAGCCGGAGAAGAAGTCGTGGTTTTCGTCGGCGCTTGGGCTGAGGGCAGCCAAGATGGCCGGGTTGACGGCCGTCTCATCGGCCGGGAACAGCCCTTCGTAGCCAAGGTTCATCAGTGCCTTATTCGCGTTATACCGCAAGAACATCTTCACGTCCTCGACCAGTCCAAGCTCCCCATACAGGTCGGTCGTGTATTCGACCTCGTTGTCGTACAGCTCGTAGAGCAGGTCAAAGGTGTATGCCTTCATCTCCTCGCGTCGAGCCTCGGAGGTCAGTGCCAGCCCTTTTTGGTACTTGTAGCCGATGTAGTAGCCGTGCACGGCCTCGTCGCGAATGATGAGACGGATCAGATCGGCCGTGTTGGTGAGCTTGGCCCGGCTCGACCAGTACATCGGGGCATAGAAGCCGGAGTAGAACAGGAAGGATTCGAGCATGGTGGAGGCAACCTTGCGCTTGAGGGGGTCGTCTCCACGGTAATACTCCAGCACGATCTCGGCCTTGCGCTGTAGGTGCGGATTCGCCTCCGACCAGGCGAACGCCTCGTCGATCTCCCTGGTAGAGATCAGCGTCGAGAAGATCGAGGAGTACGACTTCGCGTGTACCGACTCCATGAAGGCGATGTTCGTATAGACGGCCTCCTCGTGGGGGGTGAGCGCGTCGGGGATCAGCGAGACGGCACCCACCGTGCCTTGGATGGTGTCAAGCAGCGTCAACCCGGTGAACACGCGCGTGGTCATGGCCTTCTCCGCCACCGTCAGCGACTCCCAAGATTGGATGTCGCCTGAAACCGGAATCTTCTCCGGCAGCCAGAAGTTGGCGGTCAGCCGATCCCAGACCTCTAAGTCCTTCTCGTCTGCTAAGCGATTCCAGTTGATTGCACTGACACGGTCGATGAGCTTGATGCTGCCGCTGGGGGCCACGGTGATTCCTTTCGGGTAAAGCCTTTTGATGCGGTCACAGGGTGCAGGAGACGCAACCCTCGACCTCGGTACCGGCCAGGGCTTGCTGTCGAAGCCGGATGTAGTACAGGGTTTTGATGCCCTTGCGCCAGGCATAAATCTGCGCCTTGTTCACATCGCGGGTGGTGACGGTGTCGGGGAAGAACAGCGTCAGCGATAGCCCCTGGTCTACGTGCTGCGTCGCGGCCGCGTACGTGTCGATAATCCGTTCGTAGCCGATCTCGTAGGCGTCCTGGTAATACTCCAGGTTGTCGTTGGTTAGGTGGGGCGCCGGATAGTAGACGCGCCCCAGCTTGCCCTCCTTGCGAATCTCGATCTTGGCGGGCACGGGATGAATCGACGATGTTGCGTTGTTGATGTAGCTGATCGATCCCGTCGGCGGCACGGCTTGCAGGTTCTGGTTGTATAGGCCATGCGTCATTACGGTGGTTTTGAGCTGCTGCCAATCCTTCTGGGTGGGGATGTCGATGTCGGCGGCGGCGAACAGTCGCGCAACCTTTTGCGTTGCCGGGAGCCAGGCCCGCTCCGTGTACTTATCGAAGTAGGTGCCGCTGGCGTAGGTCGAGTCCGCGAAGCCGACAAAGGTTTGGCCCCGTTCGATGGCGAGCCGGTTTGAGGCGGCGATGGCGTAGAAGGCGACGGTGTAGAAGTAGATGTTGGTGAAGTCGATTCCCTCTTCGGAGCCGTAGAAGATGCGCTCACGGGCGAGATATCCGTGCAGGTTCATCTGACCCAGCCCGATGGCGTGGCCCGCCTCGTTGGCCGCCTTGATGGAGGGCACCGCCTCGATGGACGTTTGATCGCTGACCGCGGTCAACGCCCGGATCGCGGTATCAACCGTGGCCCCGAAGTCGGGCGAATCCATAGCCTGCGCGATGTTGAGCGAGCCTAGATTGCAGGAAATGTCCCGGCCAACGCTCGCGTAGGAGAGATCCTCGTGGTATGTCGAGGGGGTGGCCACCTGCAAAATCTCCGAGCAAAGGTTCGAGTGCGTGATGCGTCCCTTGATTGGGTTGGCGCGGTTAACGGTGTCCTCAAACATCAGGTAGGGGTAGCCGGACTCGAACTGCAACTCCGCGAGCGTCTGAAAGAACTCGCGGGTGCTGATGGTGGTCTTGCCGATGCGGTCATCGGCCACGAGCCGGTGATAGTTCTCCGTGATCGGCAGGTCCGCGAAGGGAACGCCGTACACCCGCTCCACGTCGTACGGGGAGAACAGATGCATCGGTTGATTCGTCTTGGCCAGCTCGAATGTCACGTCCGGGATGACCACGCCGAGCGATAGCGTCTTGATCCGCACCTTCTCATCGGCGTTCTCCCGTTTGGTGTCGAGGAAGCGCAGGATGTCGGGGTGATGTGCGTGCAGGTAGACCGCTCCCGCTCCCTGCCGGGCGCCGAGCTGGTTGGCGTAGCTGAACGAATCTTCCAGGAGCTTCATCACGGGAATTACGCCCGAGGATTGGTTTTCGATCCGTTTGATCGGCGCGCCGTACTCGCGCAGGTTGCTCAGCAGCAGGGCGACGCCGCCGCCCCGCTTGGAGAGTTGCAGCGAGGAGTTGATGCCGCGCGCGATGGACTCCATGTTGTCCTCGATGCGCAACAGGAAGCAGCTGATAGGTTCGCCACGCTGCGCCTTGCCGACGTTCAGGAAGGTGGGGGTGGCTGGCTGGAATCGTCCAGAGATAACTTCTAGCAGGATTCGGCGAGCTAGTTCCTCGTCGCCATCGGCCAGCCCGAGGGCCACCATCGTCGCGCGCTCCTCGTATCGTTCCAGGTAGCGGGCGCCATCGAAGGTTTTGAGCGCGTATGACGTGTAGAACTTGTACGCGCCGAGAAAGGTTGCGAAGCGGAAATTTTGCGCGTCGGCCAGGGCATGAATTTCGGCGAGAAACTCCGGGCGGTAGCGCGCCAGCACGGCGGCCTCGTAGTAGCCATGCTCGACGAGATAGTCGAGCCGGGCCGGTAGGGAGTCGAACTGGACGGTGTTCGGCGTGACGTGCTGCCGGAAGTACTGGCGGACGGCCTCGCGATCCTTGTCGAACTGAATCTGTCCGTTCGCGTCGTACAGGTTCAGCATCGCGTTGAGCGCGTGGTAGTCGGTTATATCTGTTGTTGCCAAAATCGTTCCAATCCGTCGCGGACGCGTTGCACATCTGCGGCTGTTCCCAATAGTTCGAAGGCGTAGAGGTAGGGCACCTGGCACTTCGTGGCGATGATGTCTCCGGCGATGCAGTAGGCCGAGCCGAAGTTGGTGTTGCCGGCGGCGATCACCCCGCGGATGAACGCGCGGTTTCCCTCGTCGCCAAGAAACCGGCGCACCTGGCGCGGCACCGCCCCGCCCTCGTTGCCGCCGCCGTAGGTGGGCACGAGCAGGATGTAGGGCTGCGTTACCGTGAGAAAACCGTCGGCCGGGCGGAGCGGGATGCGATACACCGGCATTCCCCGTTCGGCCAGATGCAGCTTCTCGACAAATCGATGCGTGTTCTCCGAGATGGACGAGAAGTAGACAAGGGCGCCGGTTTCTGCCGGGGTGAGACCATAAAACGGCAGGTCGGCGCGTGACCGACTAGGCGAGTCCATGCCTATGGTCAGGCTGCGGCGGCCAGGTAGGCGGCGTGGGCCACGCCGGTGAGCGCGTTGATCCGATCCGGGCGAAACCCGGACCAGTGCGAGTCGCCAGCGATGACGACGGGCGCCTGTAGGTGCCCCAGATTGCGCACCAGGTCCAGGGCCGATGGGTCTCTGGTCAGGTCGATCACCTGGTAGGCCAGGCCCTGCTTGTCGAGCGCGCGATAGGTGGCCGTGCACTGCACACAAGACGGCTTGCTGTAGACGGTGATGCTCATGGCTTCTTACCTCCGGATTTCGCTGTTGCCTACTATGACACGGCCGTAGTTACACGGAGGTAACTCATCTCACCGCAGGCGGTCAACACTACACCTAGTGGTACCCGTGAGCGCAAGACCCAACATCTAGTATGCGGCGCATCTCACACCCCGCCACCGCCACCCGCCCAAGCGCCGCCCACCGGAAGTCTGACCACCGCAGGAGGACATGGGGCGCGCGAGAGCTACACCATCTCGCACCGAGCGAGTTGGCCTCTGTTCCGAGTCCGCTGCCCAACTGGCCTAAGCGGACGACCCTGACGTCTGTGACTGTGGGCGCAAGCTGGACAGTTCAACGCTTGGGTCTAGCAACGCCTCGGAGAACAACTTCAAGGGAGCCTGGGTCTGCTTACCGCGCGGACCGTTTGCCAAGACAAGTGCATCTCGGAAGTAGACAGCATTTTCCGCAAACGGTTTGTTGTCTACCTCGATCCCGAGGTGACGTAGGTACTTGATCGCGAAGGCTGCGCAGGTGCGGGTGTTGCCCTCCCGGAAGGGGTGTATCTGCCATATCCCTGAGATGAAGCTGATCGCTTGTTCTGTGACGCTGGCAGCTGGCAGGTTGGTATACGTTCTGTCGTGCTCTCGGTCGAAGTCGTATGCGAGCGTGTCAGCGATAGAAAACGGTGGCGCGTAAGCAACGGTTTCATCGCCTAGCGCGAACTCCCGCTTCGCGATGTGTTCACTGCGCCATACCCCGACCCAGGTTGGTTCGATCAAGCCAGCGAATATCTCGCGGTGGTATACGCGGAGTGTTGCTGGTGAACATACGAATCCTGGCTCTTGGATGAGTCTAGCGATTCGAGTCGCCGAGATGTCAGCTTCCCGGATACGATCATGAGTGAGCGCCTCGCCGTGTTGAGCGGTGAGTTCATCTTCTACCTGCTGGTAGGTGTACTTGCCCTCAATGTGACCCTGAGCGAGTTCGTACACTCGTGGTGACGGCGTAAGGCCATCAACACTCTGTAGCCCGATACCCACTGACCACGCGTATGCCCGGTTGGCCGGGTCGGCAGGCAAGCCGATCACCTCATAGGGGCGGTCTTCGTCATACATGACCAACTATCTTTCTGCGCGGTAGTGGTGGGACTGCCCCAGGGTTGGTTGACTGGTTTGGTTAGGCCGCCAGAGCCAGGTTGGTTCTAGCGTAGACGGTTTCGAACTCGATAGGGGTCATGCGACCGAGACGGTGTTGCCTGCGACGGCTCCCATTCTGTCTATTGACCCGATCGCGCCATGACCCTTGCGCGCGAGTATCGCAGGTTCTTGGCCTGGGATGATGCAGGGTTGATTGTCTTGTACTCCATCGGGCAGGCACAGGTAGCCCCTAGGCCCCCCGCGACGTCATGGCCAGCAAGGTTAGCGAGTACAAGTCCTCGTGAGGACACGACATTCCTTATAATCGAGAGCGGCAGGTGGACAGTCCTCGTGGGCCGAAACGGAGTTGGTATACCGATCTACCAGCTAGGGTCGGTCGGTTGTGAACTCCAGCATATTCGGCTGTTCGCTGTTGCCATCCTCCATACATGCAGTGAATGAAGGGCTTTCGGCGCAGTATGCCACCGCGACGTAGGTCGCCTTGAGGAACTCATGAGCCTCTGGCCTAGCCGGGTCACCAGGATGGAGGCAAACCTATATTGTGTTTACTCCGGCGTCGCGGTTTGAGTTAGCGGGAACCTGACGACATGGTGGCGGTGCTGTTTGTGCCGAAGGGACGTGACGCCACAAGCACTGGAATCATGGACCGTTCAGCCACCCAAGCGCCACCGTCGGGATGAACCCACGAGGCCAGTTCGACGGCTTCACGGTAGTCCTTCACCAGATCGCGGCGGTGGATGGGTTCGTGGTGGCAGGCGCGGTTGCGGATATGGTGGAGCATCGCCATTCGGTGTTCAACAGCGCGGAGGCGCTGCAAAGGGTCCGCCGGGCCATGCGGGAACGCTGCGGTCAGCGCAGGGGTCCAGAGCGTAGTCAGGTAACGCTTAGAGGCCAGGTACCGCCAGAAGCCCAGGCCGAGTTCCGCGACCACCTTGCCGTGGTCTTCGGGCCTACGGCCAAAGCCGGTGGCGCGCTCTCTGGCCTTGTGGATATCGGCGTATCCCTTGTTGTCGAGCGGTGCCGCGCCGAACCAGTCACCCAGCCGACGACGGTCAGCCCAGGCGACGAGTGCAGAATCCATCGCGTTGCGGGCGAGCGCTTCGACCATGCTGACCGTCACCAACACCGCACTGGAGGCATCGGCGTTCCACTCGTAGAGGCGCAGCGCCGCATTCAGATCACCGCTGCTGGTTCGCAGGTAGGAACGAAGGCGAGCGGTAGTCAGCAGGTCACGTAGAGACTCATCGGAGTAGGCCCGAACCGGGGCAGCCTCGCCGCTGGCACTTGCTGTGGTTGACATTCCGGCTCTCGAACCCATAAATTTACTTATGAAGACCCCGGAACAATCACTGGCCTAGCCACATTGCCGGGGTTTCGTCTTGGGCGATGCTACCGGACTTTGAGGCCAGGCATCCCCGTAAGTACCCCTGACGCGATTTCGGGCCATAGGCCCACTCCGCCGCCGGCGCATCGCTGACGGCACACTACCAGCAATTCGCGTTGGCCCGCCCAACCACGGCGCTCGCGAGACGCGGCGCATTCGAATCCCGCGTGAGGCGCTCGCGGACTTCCTCTCGCCAGTTGCCTAACCACCCTGGGGCGTATTCGATCTTGGCTTATGTCTCTCAGAAAGACTAAGTGTCCGATGCCTCTTTCGGATACTTTTAGGGTAAACCTGGTCGCGAATGTGATAGCCCGGCAAGACGACTTCGATTTATGTAAAATGATGAAAATCAGTGAAGGAAAACAAAATGCCTGACAAGCGCAGACGGAGCATCATCTGGTATCCGGTTTATGTAGAGCCACAGTACAAGATACCTGTACTGGTAGATGAGGTCTGGAAAAACCGGTGCCCCTGTGGTTTGTTCCACAAGAGCCACATCCAGTACGCGAAAAACAGAGGCAAGCGCCCGTGGCCGGACTCCTGGGTGATGGAGGCGCGAACAGGTCCGCACATGGCAAAAATCCCATTACTCGCAAAACGCATGTTTGGCGCTCGCGAATGTACGGGCTACCTGCACAGACACCGCCATGTTGGGAACTTTCAGACGTATGCATGGGGTGAGTAACGTTATGTGTGTCCGGAAAACGTGTTTCACCAGTGGTTTTGCGACGAGTCGCGATTTCCTTACCCCTATGGGGTTATGGGTTCCTTTTGAAACCCCTATTTTCGTATTTGGTGAGGGGTAACGGGGTGTGCGAGTCGCCCAGGTGCTGGATCGGGGCACAAGCCTCCTCGGTTGAGGTGCAACAGCGGCCGAACCGTTGGGTATGGCCAGGCGCGCGTCACGTTGAGTGCGCCAAACTGGATACCGAGGCAAAGGCATCGTGCGTGGTGTCGCCAAGCCGAGATAGCGGAACGCCTCCCAGGCTGCCCCGGGGTGAGTCACGCATCGCCCCTGGCCTATTCAGCCCGGCGCCAACGCCGCCAGGCTGGCCCAGGAGCGACACACAGCGAGTACCAGAAGCGATTACATGCTCTGTAACACAGGGGATCGGCTAGTTGGCGCAACAAGGGACTGACCCCTCGGGAACTGTTTAGGGGACTGGGCGGCCAAAGACAGTCTTGGTCCGCTATCCCATGAAGTGAAGCCTCAGCAATGAAACAAAACCGCCACTGTAACCCGGAAAATCTGCGTGTTTCAGAGCGGTCGCCGCTCCCCTCGGGACGGTGGCCGAGGCCACCACAGAGAGGGCGGCACCATCAACACCGCATTAGGGGAAGTCGAGGTTGCTCTTTGGCGCGGTATTGGTGATCGCGCGCGAGTGCCTATGCATCGGGCTTGGTGGCTTTGATGATGGCGCCGTGGAGTCCGGGGGCTACCTCGTGGGTGAAGGTGATTTCAGAGTCCACGAAGCCTGCGGCATCGAGGCCGTCCAGGTACTCACTACGGGATAGCGCTCCCGCGATGCAGTCCACGTAGTCGCCGCGCTTGCCGCGCTCGGCAGGAGTGAGATGGTCTTCGGCGACAACATCGGATACCCCAAATCGCCCTCCGGGCACGAGTACGCGGAATGCCTCGCGCAGCACGGCAGGCTTGTCGGCGGACAAATTGATGACACAGTTGGAGATGATGACATCGACACTGGCGTCATCGAAGGGAAGGTGCTCGATGGTGCCCTTACGAAATTCAGCGTTGGGCACCCCTGCCTCGACGGCGTTGGCTCGGGCCAGATCGAGCATCTCATCGGTCATGTCTACGCCGTAGGCAAAGCCGGTTGGACCGACCCGGCGCGCCGAGAGCAGAACGTCTATTCCGCCACCAGAACCGAGGTCAAGCACCGTCTCGCCTTCGTGAAGGTCTGCCACGGCGGTTGGGTTTCCGCAGCCGAGGGAGGCCAGAACTGCTTGCTCTGGAAGCCCCTCAACCTCCGTGCCTTCATACAACCTGCGGCCAAACTTGATCGGCTTCGGCTCGTCAGAACCACAGCACTCCCCACCCCCGCAGCAGTCGCTGGACTCTGCGAAACGTCCAGCTTGCACAGTCAGCGCCGCCTGTGCATACCGGTCCCGAACCTGCTCGCGCAGCGTCTCGCCACCAGTCATAGAACCCACTCCGTTCCATTAGGCATCGAAGAATAGCGATGCGACATGCGTCAGCATACATCGAAGTTTGTCGATGCATGACAGGATAAGGCACATGACGCTAACGCCGACTCTTCCCCCATCCAACGACGCGGGATGCTGCCCCGCAGCCCTCGGGGGTGTGGCGACGGATGAGGCGATCCGGGTTGCGAAGATGTTCAAGGCACTTGCCGACCCAACCCGAGTCCAACTGCTCTCCATCATCGCGGCGACCCCCGGTACTCCCGCCTGCATCTGCGACCTCACCGCCCCCGCGGGCTTATCGCAGTCCACTGTCTCCCATCACATGAAACTGCTTGTGAATGCTGGACTGGTCACCCGAACCCAGCGCGGTAGGTGGGCGCACTACGCCCCTGCCCCCGACGCCGCCGATCTACTGTGCGCCGCCGTGACGACTGTCCTTACGCCATTTGACTGCCACCAAGGAAGCCCGACTATGCCGTCCGTCTTGTTCGTATGCGTTCACAATGCTGGCCGCTCTCAGATGGCTGCCGGATTCCTCACGGCCCTGTCTGGCGGCGCCGTTGAGGTTCGCTCCGCCGGTTCGGCTCCTGCCGATGCAATCAACCCCGCCGCAATTGCGGCGATGGCCGAGCGCGGCATTGACCTAACTGGGCAGACGCCGAAAATCCTGACCACCGATGCCGTGCAAGCATCTGATGTCGTTGTCACGATGGGGTGCGGTGACACCTGCCCGATCTTCCTCGGCAAACGCTACGAAGACTGGCGACTAGACGACCCCGCAGGGCAGGGAATCGAAGCTGTGCGCCTCATCCGCGATCAAATCGAGCAGCGAGTCCGCGCCCTGCTTGACGAACTAGGCGTACCTACGAGTTGGCCGCCACAACGTGGTCGCGAGCACAAACCCAAAACCGATAGCCCAGAGGCCCGGTTTTACAGCCCCGGGAACCAAAAAGCCGCTTCTGAAAGACTCAGAAACGGCCTCTGACCTGCGAGTGCGCTCGAAGGGATTCGAACCCCCAACCTTCTGATCCGTAGTCAGATGCTCTATCCGTTGAGCTACGAGCGCGAGCGGTGAGTAGAACGCACCGAGCTTGCTCGTGTGCATTTTAACGAACCGCGAGCGTTCGTCATAGTCACGGAGTGACGACGACGAGCGCGCGGCCATCAGGCCACCGAATACCTTACATCGGGAGGGTAGGAGACGGCAAGTGGACGACAGAGTTACAGCCCATCGGCTTTCAGGTCGGCCACTAATTGGATGTAGAACTCGGTTACGTCGAAGCCGTTGATGTCGAAGCCAGCCATGTCGATCACGGTGCTGTGATCGATGCCGAAGCGACTCGGCGCCGGGACCAGCCCCAGCCACTCCCCCCACAGCATGGACGAGGTGGGCACCACCCCATCCCAGATGCCGCCCAGTACCGCCGACCCGGTGGAGCGGTAAACAACGCCCGGCGCATCGGGCATCAGCGCGTTCAAACGCTCGCAAGCCTGCGGGGTCACGTCGCGGGCCATCGCCAGCAGGTCCGGCTCGGGCACACCCGCCCGCGTAGTGAACCAGCCATAGACCCGCTTCAGCAGCGTCTTGGTTGGTCCGGGATACATCCGCAGCACCATCGCGACATAGGCGCAGCCGTGATGTGGGGTACTGATGGTGGTCAGCGAGGCCACCGCCTTAGCCCGGCCAAGCACGGAAATCGCCCAGCGGGAATCAAGGCCACCCTTGGAGTGCGCGATGATGTTCACCTTTTCCGCGCCCGACTCCGCAATCACCTGGTCAATCATCTCGGCCACCTGCTCGCCCGCGTCGGCCACCGACCGCGTTGACTGATGGTCGGGAGCGAAAACTAGGGCGCCGTTGCGCCGCAGCGCGGCCGGGATGCGCCCCCAGAATCGCTGTACCTCCCAATCCAGCCCGGCGATGCCATGCACCAGCAGTATGGGATACCGCGTCTCGCAGACGTGGTCGGCCGCCCGCGTAGCATCACGGAGGTGCCGCAGCTTTTCACGCTCGCGATGCCGCCTGGCCGTGCGCCAGGACACCGCCGCGGCTGCGGCCATTCCAACGGCTGCGCCCGCCGTGCCAGCAGCCGCAATCTTGCGAACGAGGTTCATGCTCCCATGTTGACAGAGTTTGTCACCCTCCGTCACACCGGAGTGGGTTATGGGACGTGGGGGGCATCGTTGAGGAGGCTCCACACCCGGGTATCGCCAGGCACCATCACCGTACACTCGGAGAAGTGACGGTGTTCCCCGATCCCGAGAACGTCAATCGAGGCGATGAGGCCCGCCAGGCCCATCCGGTCATCCGTGTCGGTTACCTCGACATCTTCGATCGCCGAGGCCCAGTCATCGGCCGAGATGTTCGTCACCGTCCAGGTGAAGCAGATCGGCATGCGGTACATGATTCGCGAGCCGGTGGGGAACTCCGCGCCCGCCATTATGTCGGCGGTACTCGGATTCGGATTCGATGGGTCTGGGTGTTCAAAGGCGCGGCGCTCGATGCGGATGCGCGGATCGGTGGAGAACAGATCCACGCGCACCGAAGGCACCAGCAAGCCCTCAAAGTTCGGATCCGAGGTAATCACCGAGTGCAGAATCAATGTCTCGGTGCCTCCGACCACGTCACCTGCGGTGGCCGTAACCGTCGATGTCGCGCTTCGGTTGCCGCCCGGCGGAATCGACAGGCTGTCGGCGCTCGGCAGCAGGGCCGGCGTACCTGCCGGCTGCTCGACGGTCACCGTGAAGTTAAGGTCGTCCGTCGGCACCGGCGCTCCGGGGCGGACGAACAGGTGGTACGAGGTTGAGTCCAGCCCACCGGTGATGATCGAACTCAGTTTGGGCATCGCACCGAGCGGGTTTATGAATGTGATCTGGTTATTCGTGGCGTGCGCCGGAACTAGGTTCGGCAGCCCGGTGGTCGAGTACACGCGGCCTGCGGGAATCGTCGCGGTCACGGTTGCAGAATCGTCCACGGCCACCACCAGATCGAAAACCTGGTAGTCCGAGCCGGGAACCGGAGTTATCGAAATCACGCGAGGGTTTATCAACGCCGGGTTCAGGGTCGCCGCGCGGGTGGTGTCGGCGGTAGGTGTCGCAACCAGGTCGATCGACGCAGCCATGACCGTGGCCGGGTCTAGCCCGGTAGACGATGTGATCTGGAAGTTCAAGAAGCGGTTCAGGGTCGGGTTATTCTGCCCAGGAGCCTGGCTGATCGCGAGTGATGGCGAGCAATTGCCCGTGAGCAGCACGGTCCGCGAATACTGCGAGGACTGCACCTGCGACAGACCCACAACCTGCGTCTGCACACGCAACGCGCCCATCATCGCCCCGGTAGTTTCCGATGAGAGGCGAGTGGTGGTCGGCGGACGGTTCGGCACCCAATCGGGAATGCGATCCGTCGGCAGGGTCAGTTCCCCCACTGGCACCTGCACCACGATTCGCTCCCGATCCGACGTGATGCCATCGAGCGAGCCAATTAACAGCTCGGCGCTGTTTGCGCCGGTCCAGAAGATATCGATGTCAACGGGGCGACCAGGCAGCGGGGCGGCGGTCGGGCGCTGCACTTCAAGCTCGACGTAACACATCGGCATCTCGGGGTCGAGCCACGGGCTTAGCTCTGCGCGGCGCAATGCCGGGTTAGCTATGCCTTCGATGACGGAGGCGGTGCCGACGGGGAACCAGGTGTTGATGTTCTGGTTGGCAGTGTTGTTCCGGTTTCGGAACATGCCCACGCCGGTGTTCGCGGTCTCTTCGAGCGTGGTTGGGTTGGCGCCTACTCGGGAGAACGTGTTGCCCCGCATCGTGAGCAAACCGGTCTGCCAGGCGTGCACCGCACCCTGAGTGGACGTGAAGTTATCGAAGTGGTTGTTTTCGATGTACACCCGTGAGGCCACGGTCGAGTTTGCCGGGCGGTTGCCCGGGCCGCCATTTGCCACGGATGCGCCCGGCGTACCGCCACCAGAGGGCACATGGATGGCCTGACGTCCGGCGGTGCCGGTGGAGAATACGTTGTTGTAAATGCGGGTGGTGCCCTGAAGGCGCCCACCGACGGGCAACGAGATGTTCGCCTGATGCGCGGCGGCCTGACCGGCATTGTTGGCAAACACCGAGTTACGCACGGTCAGATCGCGCAGCGTCATGCCGTTCGCGTAACCGCCGGTGCCGCCCCAGCCGGGCGTGAAGTCCAGGATGCGGGAGCTTGCCGTGTTGAAGCCCTGCAACACCACGTTGTCGAAGGTCAGTCCGTGAATGTGTACATTGCGGCCGTCGCGACGGTTGGCAGCTGTCGCGGCGTTGCCGCGCACAAAGTGCAAGAACCGGGGTCGGCAGCCACCGGACTGGGTGGCGGAGCAGGCGCCACCGGTGCCCGCAGGCTGCCGCACCGCGATGTCTTCGATGGTGATATTCACCATCGGGGTGGTGGCGTCGGCCTGGAACATGAAAATGGCGCCGTGGTCAAAGGAGTTAGTGAAGCCGGAGATTTCGTAGCCGCGCACGGTCACGTTCCGCACACCCTCACGTAGCACCACGAACCGCTCCGGGTTCCAGTTGTTGGTGTGAATCTGTGACTTCTGGCCATTGGCCAGGCCATCGATTAGCAGGTTTTGCACACCGGGCATTACCTCGAACGAGGTCTCGCCGCCGATAGCCTGGGTGGCGTTGAGAATGCTGACGTTGTTGGCCTGGATGCGGAAGATACCAACCGAGGGGGTATCGAACGGGAAGTAGGGCAGCAGCCGGTCATCCAGGTCGATGGTCATCGGGGCCGTTACGTGGAACCATGCGCCGGTGGAAAAGATCATCCGACCGGCGGCATTAATCATGGCGTTGTTGTTCCGGAAGGCGGCGGTACCAGCGGCGCCGGTCATGTTGCCGCGACTGATTTGCGCAAAGCAGGCCGTGTCATGAATGTTGTCGCAAGGTAGCTGGATATCCTCGTGCACCTCGATCAACACGTCCTCGGTGTGACCGAGAGCGTTGCCGAGCTGGATGGCCCGACGCAGGGTGCATTGGCCGGGTCCGTTGCCGCATTGGCGAGCGGATACCTGAGCTGCGGTCAGGGCGGTGGATGCCCAGGATGTGTTGTCGACAACGATGCGGAACGGGGTGGCGGTAGCAGTTTGGGCAAACACCAAGCCCAGGCCGGAGGCGAGCAGAGCCAGGGAGACAATGAGGGCAGCCGAACGTAGGCCGCGCCTACGGCGCGCCCTACGACGCCGGTCTCGCCGGGATTGCTCAGCCATTGCTGTCTCCTGCTAGTTGTTCGATCATGCGGTAGCCGTGGCGATGGCCAAGGCCATCTCACAGGTAAACGGGGCACCTTCACACACGTCAGCGCGGTTACGCCGCGGCAAGGGGGTGTCACATACTTCGCAACGACGCCTCCTGGCTCCGGCCAAGAGGAGCCAGCCGAAGATGCCTAGCGCACCCGCGAGCGACAACACACCAAGAATGGCGGCGCCAGTGACCGGCAGGTCGGGAGTGGGTGTCACCGAGGGGCCATCCGGGGTGGTGGGTAGCTCACCGGCCATATGCGCCAGTACCGTGAACTCCAGTAACTTGGAGACCTCGCCAGCCATGTAGTGGTACTCGATGGTGTCGGCAAACGAAACGCCCACGGTCACCGGCACCGTGGCGCCCTGGGCCACCGAGACCTGCGCAATGGTGGCCTCATTCTCGGTGCGGCCCGGAACCGGAATCTGGTTCGTGTCCAAGCCGTGTAGGCTGCGGAAGCTTTCAACGCCTTCGGCGGAACCGATCGTCCAGAACAGTTCCACATCTTGGGCCAGATCAATATTCAGGGCCGAGTAGTCCAGATCGCGAGCTAGGCCGAGAATCACGGTAAGCACGGCATCGGCCGGGCCAGCGTTTTGCAGGTACAGGGTGCGGCGTACCCGGTCGCCGGGCACGAGAGTGCGCTCGCCGATGAAGTTTTCATATGAGGTGACGAACGGGTTGCCCCGCCAATCCACCTGCACGGTGTAGCCGCTCCAGTCGGAACGGATCGCGTTTTCGGCAGCGGCGGCGACAATATAACCGTCCGCATCAACCGCTTGGGGGCCAGCACCGGTCCAGCCGGATTCGGCGAAGCCGTCCTGGGCGCCGCCCGTGGTGTGGACGCCGACGGTGTTCTGGATGCCCGCATTGCCGCCGGGGTCGGTGAAGGGAGTGGCTCCGGCGATGGTGGCGAACATGATGCCCGCCACGAGCAGCATGACAGCAAGCAGGAATGCGTACGCGCGGCCCCGGCGGGTTAGCCCGCCCTTGCCCGCGTGGACGACCGCCACCGAGTGGCTAGTCGTCTGCATAACGCTTGTCATGTCTTGCTCCTTGGTAAGTCTTGCTACTTGGGCTCTGGGTGGTGATTGAGCCTGTCGAAATCATCCGACTCCCTGGCCGAATGATTTCGACAGGCTCAACCATCGCCCCACGTCATCCTGCGCGAAGCCGCAGGCTTTAGGCTCTGCGACGCGCTGTGCACCCGCAGAGTGACGTGAGTTTTGATGGTTGAGACCTGTTCGATCAGGCGTGGGCTAGGCCCACTAGATCAGGTGTTGCTCAGTTAAAGTACGCGCCGGTGTGACGGACCTGCTGCAGGTTGAACGCCATGCCTTCAAACGCGGTCAGCATGTTGCGGCCCTGGTTGTAGTTCACAAACTCCGGGTCGTTGATGGTCGGCACGTCGCTGTCTGCGGGGTAATCCGGGTTCGGGATCTGCGGGATGGTGACGTTGTTGCCACCCTGGGCGCCAATGGTGCCGTCGTAGTTGTTCGCCTCGTCGTCGCCGGCCTGCCAGAAGCGGCCGATGATGAGTACGGTCACAACCGTCTCGCCATCTTCGCCAACCGAGAACACCAGCTCGTCAACGGTGTCGTCGTGGTAGACGCCATCGGTGAGAACGTCGGTGGTCAGGTAGGCGATGTGCAGCACGTCACCCGTGAAGGTGCTCAGGTCGAAGGGCACCTCGGTGATGTCATCACCCTCAGCGTCCTCACCGAAGACCATAGCCTCATCATCGATGAAGATCGAGAAATACCAGGTCCAGAACGGGTTGTCCAGCGCCTCAGCGGCGTCGTCCAGTTCCATCTCTAGGGCAGCGACCAGGTTGTCGCCAACCATGGTGATGTCCAAAACGGCCGACATAGCCACGGTGTCACCAGGCACTGCGCGCCAGTCCTCCGCCTCGAACGCGTGACCGGGGATGTCGGTGCCCGGCACGTAGCCGCCCTTGTCCGTACGGTCTTCGGAAATGTCAAACATTCCCGAAGCCTCATTCAGTACCAAGTTCAGGTCACCAGCGGTGATGGCGCCACCCTCGAAGTCAGCCGAGGCCGACCACAGGGCGAAGGTGCCACCGCCAACGAGGGCGACAGCACCAGCGGTGATGCCAGCCATCCACAGCAGACCCTTGCGACGCTTCTTCTCCTCGGTGACGACAATCACGGGAGCGTTCATGTTGTTCTCCATAGTTGTTGTTTCTCCTTGTCATGCACCGAACGGTGCGATTGGTGCACCAGTTCGGTGCCTCGGAACATCTCGGATGCTCCGAGAAGTTGTTAGGTTGCTATTCAGTTGTGGTCGGATGCCGCGGTTTCGATGAAGCTCAACCGGCGGCAACGTGGTTAGGAGCGGAATGCGCGCGGGGTGGCACGCAAAAGGACATCTGGTTCCAGGGCCGGGTCTGGGTGGATGGGGAAGTAGTTTTCGTCGTGGTCGCGGCTGATCGAACCGTCTTCGCCGATGCCCTCTGCGGTACCGCGAGCGCCGTAGGTGCCGACGGGCGGGATGATGGGCGGGAACGCCACCCAGGCGCGCCACTGGTCGAAATCGACGTGGATGGCGTCATCGCTTTGGCCGGTGCCCCGGACGGTGGCGTCCGCGACGTATTCGGTATCGGGGCGGTGGTTGAACTTGAGTGCGACGCACCAGGGGTGGTAGCCGTCCTCCTGGGTCCGCAGCGACGGCACGATCTCTACGGCGGTGGGATACAGCCCGCCGGCGGCATCTAGCACGTGTACGTTGCGGGTGGTCTCGCGATTAACCTCGGGCACGTTCGAGCAGTCGCGGCCCAGGGCGGCCGGGAAGACGATTAGCGTGGAGTGACCGAGCAGCGTCTGATACGAAGCGGTGCCGCCATTGCCCAGGGAGTGGGCGACGCGGTTCTCGTAGCAGGCGTACTCGTAGCCCGCATCGTCCTCGCACACGGTTAGGGTGCGGCGAGACTGGCCGACTTGGATCAGGTCGTACTCCATGCCGAACACGCCATCGGCGCGGCCGTACACGGTGAACGGCCAGATAATCCATTCGGGGTCGGGGCCGGTTTGATCCATGATCTGTGCGATCACGGCGCCGGGAATAACGATGTAGAGGGGGCTGCTCAGCGGCACGGCCGGGTAGCCCTTCGGCGCGGTGGTGGCATTCTCATTCGGGGCGGGCCAGGATGAGACGTTCGTTGAAACGCCGAATGCGACATTGCCCACGGGCAGCGGCAGAATGATGGTGTTGTCGTTGTCGGACCATAGCGCCTGCGCGATGGTGATACCGCCGAGGGTGGCGCCGAAGGCAATCAGCCCAGCCAGGGTGGTACGCCCGACGAGGTTTAGCCTCTTAATCACGACGTCACCCACTGCCCAGCAATCTCGGAGATTTCGAGCGTTCCCGGAGCGAGGTGAGGAAGTGCTTGGGGTGAGAATCCGGGTCCGCTTCGTACCTGTTCTAGCCGCAGCCCCAGGGAACCACCCAACCAGTGCGTGTGGTCGTTCCCGGTCACGCCGCGGCGCAACTGGTGTACCCAGTTCAGGTCGCCGGTGATTTCGACGTAGATCACCACGTCGAGACTCAGCGTCACACCCGCGCTGGAGCCAACCAGGTAGCCATGCTCCCCAAGCTCACCGGCAACGAAGGGGCCAGCTACCCGTTCCCCAGATTGATAGACGAACATCTCCAACGTCACGGATTGCTCGTTGTTTCCATCTGGTACGAAATCGGCCACAAGCACGGCGTTTAGGTTGTCACCCTGCAAGAATGCCTGTACGGGAACGGAGACACGCAGCATGTCGCCGGGCATCACTACCTCGTCCGCAGCCGGGTTGAAGGATGTGGCGGTGGTCACGTCTTCGCACTCGTCATACGGCTCGCCGTACTCATCTAGGGGGTACACGCAGGTGGTGACGATCTCTTCCCATAGCTGCGGACCGGTCACGGTCAACTCCAGGTCACCTGCGATGACCGAACCATCCTCGAAGGGAGAGTCAGCGAACCACAACGCGAAGGCGGTGGAGGCGGCGGCGATCCCGATGACGGCGGCCATCACGGTGCCAGCGGCAGCCCGACGGGCGGCCAGACGATTGCGTCGGGCAGCCCGGCGAGTGCGCGGAACGGTGGCCCCCTCGCGGATAGACCGTCTCGTCTGCAAGCTCATGGAATCACCACCCGAGTGTCGGAGGGGATCAGCACGGAGCAGTATGAGAAGTGGTACGACTCACCGTCTGGGAGCAGGGGGATGTGCCCGATGAAGCCGTTAGTGCCCAGGCGCAGGTCGGTGTCGGTCACGTCGATGTCGCGCAGGGTGGTCTCCCATTGGTCCTCCGAGATGTTAGTGACGGTCCACACGAAGCAAACGGGTTGCAGGTAAATCATCGGCGAGCCGGAGGTCACGTAAGTGCCGGTGGCCATGATGGTGGCGGGCGTCGAGCTGTCCCCGACATTGGCGAATGTGCGTCGGGTGATCTGTAGGCGCGGGTCGGTGTAGAACAGCGCGATCTCCATGCTGGGCACCACGAGGCCATCAAAGTTCGGGTCCGAGGAGCGCACGGTGTGGTGAACCCAGGCCGGGGTTTCAGGCAGCACCGGGCCGGAGGCCACGGTTACCCGAATTAGGTCACTCCATACCTCACCAGCGTCGATGGTGGGGCTAAGCGTTAAGGGCAGCACGGTGGGATCGGCCGGGTTTTGCTCTACCGTGGAGGTGAACAGCAGGTCGCCGGTCACCACCGGCGCTCCGGGGCGGATGCCTAGCTGATAGTCGCGGCCAATCTCGTCGGCGGTGATGATTGCGATGCGATGCGGCTGTACCTGTAGTGGATTAATGAACGTGATCTGGTTGTCGGTGTACGTGGCCGGGGAGGGGTTGTATACGCCCTGAATCGAGCGCACCGTGTTTGCACCCAGGTTCAACGTCACCGTCGCCGAGTCATCCACGGCCACCTTGATCGAAATCTTCATGTCATATGAGTCATCTATCACGGTGAACGAGACGATGCGCGCGTTTATCAACGCTGGGTTGCGGGTGCAGTACGCGGGTTCCGGCGCGCCGGTGACGGCGTTGGGCGTGCAAGTGATCGGTTCAACAGTCATGTCGATGCTGTCGGGGTCGAACGAGGAGAGATCGAGCGGCGCGCTGGATTCCACGATGAAGTTCAGGAACCGGCGCATGGTCGGGTCCGGTTGCTCCTCTAGGGGAGCCTGATTGATGGTCAACGTGGGGGCACAGATACCGGCAACCGTCGTGGCGCGAGAGAACTGCGTACTCTCGGGCTGCCCGTGGGCCATACCGTGGGTCTGTAGCCGCAGGAAGCCGGTGATTTGCCCGGTAACTGGATCGACAATCTGTGTAGTGGTGGCGCGGCCAGGTACGTTTACGATCCCGTAGTTGGCCAAAACCACCTCGCCGACGGGCATATGAATCAGCAGAGTCTCCCGGTCGCCTTGCCCACCGGAGGCGGTGATGCCGGTGGCCGTGCCCAGGAATACCTCGGCCTGGTTGTTGCGAGTCCAGTAGACGTCGATCTTGATTTCGCCGCTCTGCCGGTGGGCGGTGGTACCGAGCAGGCCGGTGCCGGTGCCCCAGTCTTCACTTGGACGAACGGTCATGGTCACGGCGCAGGTGGGTTCCTCGACGAGGGAGCCGTCTTCGGCCACCGTCATGATCGGGCGATCATCGCGGTTGGCCTCGATGGCGTTTGTGGGCAGATGCGGGCCAACGTGAACCTGTGTGGTGCCGGCCAGCATGTGCCAGGTGGTCATGTTCCGGTTAGCGGAGTTATCGACATTGCGGAATAGGTTGCCGCCTCGCGAACGACCGGCCACAGCCGAAGTCGCGTCTCCAGGAGCCTCAGCCGTGCCGCCGACGGCCCAGGAAGAAATCTCCTCGTAGCGGGTGAGCTGCTGGCCGGTGCCGGTACCACGCTGGGCGGTGCCGTAGGAGAAGGTGTTGCGGTACACCGAGGTGGTGCCCGAACGCCAGGCTACGACCGCGCCGAAGCGGTGGTTAAAGCCGTCGAAGTGGTTATCGCGGACGAACACTCCCGAGGCCACGGTTGAGGCCGTGGCCGAGTTGGCCGAGTTTGTCACCAGCGCTCGGTTGCCTGGAGTAGCGCCGCCTGCCGATGGGATGAAGATCGCGGCGGTGTTGTTGTTGTTGGCCGAGGTGGTGCGTTGAACGGCTGCGGTTTGGCCTGCCTGTGTGCCGGCCGTCCCTGGGGTCCAACCGGGGGCACCACCGGTACGCCAAAACGAGGAACCAGGAGTGTCTAGGTTCGGGGCGGTGGCGATGCGCGGCATCGAGAAGAAGTTGTACTCGATGATGGTGGTGCCCAGCAGACGCCCCCCGGAGGGCAGCGAGATCACGGCGCGCTCTAGGCCGGTGGGGCCAACGTTGTCGGCGAAGATCGAGTTGGTGACGGTCAGATCGCGTAACCGGGGGGCGTTGCCATTACCGGTCGCCAGGGCATTCAGTGCGCCACCGGTCTCGCCCGGCGGGGCAGCGGTGGGGCCACCCGTGGTACCACCCAGGCTTTGGGTGAAGGAAAGCATCCGCGAGTTGGGGTTATTGAAGTGACGCAACTCAATGTTGTCAAAGGTTAGGCCGTTCACCTGTACCCAGTCAGCGTTACCGCTGTTGACATTGCCAGCGGCGAGAATGCCAACGAAGTTCAGCAGACGCGGACGACAGCCGTCGTAGGCCGTCTCGGTGCAGGCGCCGGCGGTGCCGGCCGGGTGAATGACCGACAGATCCTCGATGCGAATGTTCTGCATCGGAGAGTTGTCGGCACCGGCCCCGAAGACAAAGATGCCCTGATTTTCCATCCAGGTACCAGGGTTCTGCGCCCTGGTACCGCGGACCGTGCTGTTAAACCGGGACAGGTCATACCCACGAACCGTCACATTCTGCGCATTTTCGCGGAACACGGCGAATCGTTCGGCGCTGCCATTGTTTGGAATTGCCGCCGAACGCTCGCCGTTGGCCCCGCCGTCGAGCAGCACGTTATCGGCTTGCGGACCAAACACAAATGAGGTCGATGATGAAATTGGTTGGTGGATATTGTAAAGATTTACGTTAGGGGCGTTCACAAAAAACAGCGAAATTGGATGAAAGCCCAGGCGGGTATGACCCCAGTAGGGCACTAGCCGATCATCTAGGTCGATAGTCATCGGGGCGGTGATATGGAACATCGCCCCGCCACCGACGGCCCGCTGCACTTGGTTGGTTGCCGGGCCATCGGCCTCCGGCCACTGCACCTGGCCGCGCCCGACATCGTGCATCATCAGGTGTTCGCGAATCCAGGTAGCCATTGCGCCGTTGGCGACAGCGGTCCCAGGGCTGGCGGTGAGCGGGGTGCCCACCCCGGCTGGGATCGGCATGAAGGTGTGATGCTCGATCGCTGGATCGACCGTAATTAACACGTCTCCGGCATAGGTACCACCCAGCGCATTTGCCTCGGAGATGGCCGCGCGAAGCGTGCAGTATCCAGCCGCGTTGGCGCAGATACCATCGCCGGGGTTGATGGAGTCTCCGCCCTCCCAGGAAGTGGAGTTGATTACCAGTGTGTATGGAGCGGCCTGAGCCGGAGCAGCTAGCACTACACCCGTGATGAAGACAGCAATCAGCGCCGCCATCACGGTTGGGCGGCGAAGAACTTGCTTCGCCTTTGTGTAGCGAACGCGGGCACGCCAAGGACGGCCAGGCGCGGCAGCCTGAGCCACTCGGCGATGCCGTGCTTGCTCGGCCATATGAGGTCACTCCTGTGTTGTGTTGAGTCAAACAGTTTTAGATTTACGCGAAATGTCTCCGCAGGAAACATAGAGGAGAACTGAACAAAAGTGTGGGATATAAAAATAGGTTAAATCACCAAAAATCGGGCGTAATCAACAAAAGCGCAGGTCAGCGCGAGTGATTAAAGTGGGAATATTTTGTGAATGCAGAAGCCAGCGCCAAAGCAGGCAGCAGAACGCGCCAATGCGGTCTTCTTAGTCGTCGGAATCTGCGGGGCCTTCTAGGGCGACAAGAATGGGCAAACCTTCGCGCACGAGGCGCTGAGCGGTTTCGACATCGCGGGCGCCAAGGGCCATCCGGGCCAATTCCCGGCAGCGTTCAAGAGACACCGAAGCGAGTACGGCGGCCACATCGCCCAAAGCCTTGGGAGCCATCGACAGCGAGCTAGCACCCAGGCCAACCAGCACCGGGGCTAGCGCCGGGTCGGCCGCCGCCTCGCCGCAGACACCGATGGGGCGTCCCGCCTCGCGTGCCCCCGCGCATGCAGATGAGATGAGGGTCAATACGGCTGGCTGCCATACGGTCGTCAGCTCGGCAAGAGCGCCCAGGCCACGGTCGGCAGCCATCGCGTAGGCGGTCAGATCGTTGGTGCCGATGGATAGAAAGTGCAGCGGCTCGGCTAGCCAGCGAGAGGTGAGCGCGGCGGCGGGCACCTCCACCACGGCCCCAGCACGGTTCAGACCATACTTGGCGCAGCGCTGAGCAAAGGCGGCCGCCTCGTCAGGGGTGGAAACCATTGGTGCCATCACCCACACATCGGCGTCCGTACCGGCGGCGGCCGCGGCGATGGCCTTTAGCTGACGGTTAAGCACCTTGGGGTGTTGCGTGGCGGTGCGCAGACCGCGCACACCCATCGCCGGGTTCGGCTCGTAGGTGCGAGGCTGAGGCTCGGTAGCGCCCACCTCGTCATCGTTCAGATCGAGAGTTTCGGCCTGCGGGGGCGGACCGGACACCACGCTCCGAGGATGTTCGGGCAGGTCATCCTCGGCGATCAAGTAGGGCAGGGGCGTGTTAGAGCCGACGTCAAGGGTGCGGATCACCACTTTTCGCCCGGCAAAACGCTTGAATACGGGGCGGTAGACGGCCACCTGCTCGGCGAGGGTGGGTTCCTCAGAACGACCGAAGAACACCGATTCGGTGCGCATTAGGCCCACGCCCTCGGCATTTGCGGCGGCGGCCAGCTTCGCGGAGGCTCGGTCGGTGACATTGGCGAATAGTTCAATGTGCACACCATCGGCGGTGACGCCTCTCCCGGAGAACTCGCGGCTCTCGGGGCGCTGGCGAGCGATAACGGCCGCGATCTCTTCTGGGGTGGGAGCGATCTTGATCGTGCCGCGCTTGCCATCTACCAGCACGGTCTCGCCATCGGAGAGTCCGTCTAGGCCCTTGACCGCGACAACGGCGGGAATACCCAGGGCGCGGGCCATGATGGCCGTATGCGAGGTAGGACCACCGGATTCGGTGACGATTGCCAGACAGGTGGTCGGGTCGAGAATGGCCGCGTCGGAGGGGGCGAGATCGCCCGCGACTAGCACGTAGGGGTGGCCGGGCTGCGGGACGCCGGGCGGGCGCTGGCCGAGCAGGGCGGCGACTATGCGATTGCGCACATCGCGCACGTCACGGCGGCGTTCAGCCATCGCCCCGCCGAGGGCCTTGAGCTGATCGATAATCTCCTGGGCGGCGTCCCACACGGCACGGGCCGGAGTCTCGCGATCTTCGAGGACGCGACGGGCGGCATCCTCGGCCAACGTCGGATCGGAGGCCATCGCGGCGGTGACAGAGAGCAAGTCGGCGGCGGTACCGGCGGCGAGTTCGGCCCGGGCGTCGAGATCGGCCGCTACCTTGCGAGCGGCGGCCTCCACCGATGCGGCGGCATCCGCCAAGTCGGCATCCTTCTTCAGTCGCTTAAGCGGCGGCTCGGGTAGCGGCGCAGGCATGGCGATAACCGGCCCCACGGCCTTTCCAGCACTAACCGGCACCCCCCGCAGCACGCTCATGGGACAACCCTACGCCCACCCCAGCTATCCCTTGCCCACCCCTGCCGAACCGGATAATCTGGCGGTAACTTGCCGCCGAAGCGGCTGATCTGGTTACCAAACGACAGCTTGGCAGCTAGATCAGCCGGTTCGGCAAGGATGGGCAGACAACTTGCTCAGGGTAGCGTTGGGGCCGTGCTTGACGTGATTGCCCCGGTGGCCGGAACCGTTGTTGGCTTGGCCGATGTGCCCGATCCCGTGTTTGCCGAGGGGATGGTGGGGCCAGGAATGGCGGTGTTGCCAAACCAAACGGCTAGCTGCCTTGTCTCGGCGCCCATCACTGGACGACTGCTGAAGCTGCACCCCCACGCATTCATCGTTGCCTCCACCGAGGCGCTGGGCCGAGGCGTGCTGGTGCATCTGGGAATCGATACCGTGGAGTTGCGCGGCGAAGGATTCACCATGCTGGCCACCGAGGGCGACGATGTGGTGGCCGGACAGCCCATAGTCGAATGGAACCCGGCCGTCGTCGAGGCGAGCGGCCGCTCCCCCATCGTCCCGGTAATCGCTCTGGACACGAACCCAACCGACCTAACCCCCCTAGCCGCCCCCGCTA
>Ga0131853_10004851_pt1 | contig 24167 bp, 11 predicted proteins | sample TergutLab28metaG_FD_92764 | JGI IMG/M metagenome (GOLD analysis project Ga0131853, IMG submission 92764) | Labiotermes labralis P1 segment gut microbial communities from Petit-Saut dam, French Guiana - Lab288 P1 (version 2) (version 2) | ecosystem: Host-associated > Arthropoda: Insects >...
AGATTTTCTGAGTAGTAGTGGGTCTGGAACGGGGTCCACTCAGCCTCGGGAGCCTCGTGAGGTCAATTGAGGAGCTACTTGAATGAAAAAAGTAGCGGCTCCAGGTCTAGAAAACAGAGATTATCGGCTGTGGGGACCCGTTACGCTGACCACGTGACACCCCTCTATCCGCAAAAAGTTGGCACTAACTTCGCCGACCGGCGGCGGCCGTTCTGTCGGTATAGTTCGCGTGCGGACTAAGGCCACGGAGTTTGTTTTGTTTCGTTTTTTATGTGTTTTACGTTGACGAGGCATTCAAATTAGCACCGAAGTTTTTCTACAAACTATTTACAATTCATGGACTCAATATATACAACTTGCATTTTTCTTACCAGTCAATAAACATCCAATATCCTAGGAGGATGTATTCATACATAAGATGTCGGAGGCTGCAGAAATTGGTGTGCATTTTTTTCCAACACTTGTTTGTTCTGACTTCGAAACCGCCATTCAGAACACAATGACAAAAATGTGGTCAAGCTGTGAAGTTAAAGCATTTCGTTTCCATTTAAGACAGAGCTACTGGCGGATAATACAATCTTTGGGACTCAACAAGCAGTATGGAAAAAAGATCTGAGGTAAGTCAGTTCTTGAAGAAAATTTTCGGACTGTCGCTTTTACATCCGGCGGAAGTCTGCGACTGTTTACGTTGGAATTTTTATCCAATCTTCTGAACGACAAGCGAGTGGAACAGTTTTGCGACTGCCGGTTGGAAAATTTTATTGAAGGAAACTCCACTTTTCCGCCGCCTGTTTGATTCGAATGTACTGTATCATCATTGAGGACCATCAACGCATGTTAGTCACTCCATACCCACATCAGTGCACTATTTTACAGTGCGCATCATAAAATTTTTGTTCTTGTTTCTGCACTGCAAAAAACACAGAATGAGACCTATATCAAAATGAGAATCGTCACTGCAAGGTCTTTTAAAAAAAACAGCTAAGTTCAAAAAAGGAGACTTAGTCTTCTCAAACATTGCACAGTATAAGGCTAACGTGACTTCAAGAACCGAATTTGTTTCATCAGGTTCTTATAAATTTCCACCAAACCCAAACTTGTATTTCATAATTGCTTGAATTTAGATGCCAGTTGCCACTTTGTGCAACTGTGGATCTTGATGCTCAAACATAACAGATACTACGCAAGTCAAACCACAGTGAACTAAGAGATTGATGGCGTAAGTTATACATTTTAAAAAATAAATATAAATTCACGACACTAAAAGTACCACGATGCGACAAATAAAGGAAGCATTTGTTGGAACCCAACGTCAATACAAAATCTACATTACAATATCAATTCGGGTTCTGTTCTGATGTCTCGTTTATAGGCACAATATTTTCAAGAAAGTGGCATCTTTTATTTGTGCTTACTTTATTATTTTTCATTTGTGTTTTTTCTGCTCTCATTATTGTTATCTGTTCTTCCTGTAAGGGTGTGAAACTTGGTCGCTGACATTGCGGGAGGAAAGGAAACTGAGGGTGTTTGAGAACATGGTGTTGAGGAGAATATTTGGACCTAGGAGGGACGAGGTATGTGGGGAATGGAGGTGATTGCATAACGAGGAAATAAAAGATTTGTATTCCTCACTCAATATTGTGCGAGTGATAAAATCTAGAAGACTGCGATCGGCTGGGCATGTGGCGCGTATGGGTGAGGAGAGGGGGATTTATAGGGTCTTGGTGGGGAAACCGGAGGGAAAGAGACCACTGGGGAGACCTAGGCGTAGATGGGTGCATAATATTAGATGGATCTCCAGGAGGTGGGATGTGGGTATATGGACTGGATCAAGCTGGTCCAGGATAGAGACAGGACGCGGAGGCTTGTGAGTGCGGTAATGAACATTCGGATTCCGTGAAGTGCGGGGAATCTCTTGACTAGCTGCAAACCAGTTGGATTCTCAAGAAGGACTCTGCACCATGGAGTAAGTAAGTTCATTCTGATCTTTTTTTTCGTTTCATGAGTGGAAACAATTATTCACTCAGTAATGTGCTACTAATTACCAAACATTTTTGGAGAAACCATATAATGATTTCTGGACATGAAACAACAATAAGTTAATGAATTATCACACAGGCGTTTCTGCGGAATGGATAATAATTATATTGGCACAGTTCGGGGGTCAGGTGCTGGGTACTCCGAGACTTACTGCATTCAAACACTTTCCGGAGAAAGTGTTTTCATCAGATCATAAGAATGATTTGAAATGGGCGATATTAAGAACAAAATATGCCTGTCATCTTCTCTGAAAAGAATTTTTTTCAAGAGGGCTTAAATATTAGACAGTAATATAATACAACTGTGTTGTCGGTATAATTCAACTATTCTGTATGTGTGCATATAATTTTGTATAAAGTAAAGTACAATAAATCTGTGTAAGGACCTTCCAATTGTTGGCCATTCTCTACACCCATATATTTCGTTGCAACTGATACAGTTCCTTAATAACCGCGGGACGTAACTCGTCATGTTTGGGGTTGACAACTCGGGACGCAACTGATACACGTGGAGCAGACACCTTGGATCCGAAATGATAGAGTTTCTTGACTGCGGGACGCAGCTCGTACTTCCCCATTTCCCCCAGACTACTTTCTGTTTCCCAAGTTGAAAATGAAGTTAAAAGGACTCCACTTTGGGGATGTTGCTGAGATCGAAAAAGCCGTAACTGATGAATTAAAAAAGTTTCAAAAAGAGGAATTTTCGGCAGCTGTTGAGAAACTGTACGACCACAAAAAAGACTGTATATATGCCAATGGGACTTATTTTGAATTTAAAAAAATGTGTCTTCCTCATGTCTATTCGATTTAAAACATCCAGAAACTTTGGACCGCTCTGTTCACGTACGACAACGGATGAATTACTTTTGTATTGTCGTGAAAAGCGCCTATTAATTTCGTTATATTTTTTTCGTCTGTCTCTCTGTCGGCGTTGCGCCCATTTCACGGATTTCAGTGAAAGGGTATATTGCGGACTTCAGTGAAAATCTGATTGGGAAAAGCGGTTTGGATAAAAATTGGTCCAAAAATGCTGGGCAGTGAACATACATACTCCAGTATGCTTCAATATAACCGGCGATCTTATATCGTCATAAAAGATTTGTCTTCCAGTGAAGCTGATTCAGGTTTTTAGTGAAGCCGAAGATGTATAAACATTAAGCGAACGCGCCGCCATGTCACATATGACGTACATTGCCGTCTTGTACTAAAGTGACTACGATTGGAACTCGTAAAGTTTGTGTACTGTATTCATTAACACAGACGTTCTCGTGATTGATCGGTATTTTTGTCACCATATCGCGTGACACCGGATGGAATGCCGCATAGGAGAATCTATACCGTTTGATTTTGTACACATTATCACCGAATCGATGTTGCCAACCTTACGAAGTGTTTAAGTGAAACACAAATATTTATGATTGTTGTGCCAAAGCTTTGTTCACTACAGAAATTTGCGTATTGGTACCGACTGCATACAGCTTTATGTTCACGGAAAAAGCGCATTTGCCATCGTCAGATTTGTGAAAGTATGGAACAAGGCGATGAACAAAAGTAGAGGGATGTTTGTGAGGAAAATATTTCTGATAGTGCAACGGATCAAATATTAGAACAGGGTCCATCAGTTTGTTTTGTTGTTACGCCACGGATATTGCGTCCTAAAGAAATTAATATCAATGAGATCTTCTAATGCTTCAAGGTGACAAATAAAACCGTAGGTTTTGTCTCATATCGAAAGTAGGGCACAGATATTTATGTAATGAACGAAACATTTCTGTGAAGGAAGAATGAAGTAAATTGTAATAGCACACAGTAAGACAGGATTTTATTTTAATATGAGTTTTAGATGTCGTTTGTCCCGATTGACGGTTGGCTGAAAATGTTTTAAGAATGTTCATATTCAAGCTATAAAAGTTTTGTAGTCTCCTTACCCGCATTTTGTCGGCTGAATTTTTGAATAATTTTCCTATATTTTGATGCTACATTTCTGTCCTCCTGGCAGCGTCTCGAAAGGAAACACAACTAACTGAAATATTCTTCGCTTCGATAAGCATTTAAAGTGTAAAGTTCAAGTACCAGAAGAAATGCACAAAAAATTTTCTGTCTGTCATCCGAAGTGAATTCAGTTCCAATTTGTTGACAGTTTTAGTAAAACTGGCATATGTTCTTCAGAAGTGAAAATTGCATCAGGAATTTTGTAGTAAATCTACATTGCTGAAGCCCCTGTTTAAGTATATAAATAGATTTTACTTAAAACAAAGTGCTGGATGGAAGCAGGAATTGAAAAATTTCACAGTGAGGACCATTCATATTTGTGTTATTTATTTATTTAAGCCGGTTAAGATAGCGAGGGAGCAGAGCGTTTGAAATATCGGTTTGAAGGACGAAGGGGAGGATAAATTTAAATGGCTGTTGTATCTGATGTCCCGTGCAATTCGGTTGAAGTTTTAACGACTTCTATGTGCGACCTGCAGGTTTAGCCGTCCCCAGAGTTGAATTAAAGCAGAAAATTTCCTTCTTTTCTACGTCATTAACCACCCAACAACAACGTGGTGTTACAACACACACGGCACCGATTTAAATATCAGTTTTCTCGAAGTTTTACACGACACATGTCGAAGGGAAGAATTGGAGAGCCATGAATGTGAAGTCGCAAAGATTTGCGTTTTCTGGAAGTTGTAATTTGTAATATTTAAACTTCCAAATTGTCGGTGTTAAATATTTTAAAATTCGGTCGGCTTTTCGTAAAGACTGGAAAGAAATATATTGCTGACGTCAATACACCGACTGCTCTGTAATTAATACAGATATATAGGCTTGTAAAGTTATACATTCCGATGTGTATCGAAATTAAATAGACGAAGAGAAGAAAATAACACCGTTGGCCCAACTAATATTTCAATACTTTTACGTATCTACAAGTTTCGTTCTGTACGTTCATTATCAGCCCGATGGTAGGATATTTAAAGAGACAATAAAAATTGCAAATTTTAGGAATGAGATTTCATGTTTACAACTTATGTCTCTTTTTTTTAATAATATTTCATAAACATGGGGAAAAAAGATTTATAATTTGTGAAAACGAGATCACATCCATAGAATTTGCAATTTTTATTGTCTTTTAAATGTTATAATATTAGCCTAATGTTGACCTTTTAAGGTCGATATATGTGGCTAAGAAATCGATATTATTATTTTAGTTGTGCCGAAGTAGTTATTTTTTCTTTTCATCTTACCCCGTCCAGGTTGAATATTGCAGTGACCGCGCGGTCTAAGGCGTACGCCTGCTGGTATTGTGGGTTCGAATCCCGTCGGGGCGCGGATGTTTGTCTTTTGTGCATGTTGTTTTTATCAGGTAGTGGTATCGGTGTTGGGCTTATAACCCGTCCAGGAGAGTGCTAACGAATGTAATGTTTCCAGCTGGTGTGATAGTCAAGCCCCTCGAGAGAGTTCATAACCTACAGTCTGTTCGAAACACTAAAAAAAAAGGATTTTTTTAAACATTGATCAGTTTCAGATTTGAGAAATATTTTTGTAAAGGGCACTGATATTTTGAAATGTGCCAAAAGGGTTTCTTCATAAAATAAAGAGAAATAAGAGAAATTTATTTTTAAATTAAGATTAGAGTGTGAGACATTTGTTGGGAAGTTTATGTTTGTCTGTTAGGATTGCTTACGTAAGGGAACGAACATTTTCTTTTTTTTATGACAGAAATAACCTAGGAAATGAAATGCCTTTTATCCCAATTCAATGTATTCTCCGTTAAAGGCGTAGGAGGAGCGCCAGTTACACCTCTGAACTACTGAATATCTTGCACTGGAAGTGGAATCCATTATAGAACCCTAGTGTACCTGTCCGGAAATGGCAGGCCTGCCAGTTGTTGTCTGTTTCGCCTCTTGCATCACATTCTAAAGCGTTCGAATCGATGAGAAAAGGCAAGAAGTAAAACAGAGTGTAACTTGTCAATACTTAAAGTAGAAAACAGAAATTTACGTAAGGGGCCAAACTTGCCGTAACACAGGAGTGAACAAGCTTTTATTGGCACAACTTTTGGTAATAGATAAATTTCACACTTTGATATTCCTGTTTAAAATTACGACTCCAAATGACACAAGACAGTTTATTTTGATCCTGTAGACTGTTTAATGCCCCTGTGCACAGAACGATCCAAAGCACATTTACCTGTTGCTACGGACTGAACTGTTTTCATTACAGCTCGCAGTAATAGCAAAGACGCAGATTTAGGAAAACGTAGGGCCACAGAATTACATTTAATAGCTGGACAGAAATTTCTGTCGAAAATCACGGACTGTCTGCACGAAATGCAGACCATGGCGTTTGTGTGACACAATTACATGGAATTGACAGGTGCGAATATCTTTAGGGGCTGCTAGTGGCGGGTAACAAAACAGACTTTGCTTCTTGACCGCACTGATTCAGCGCAACCGAAAAATTGCTTTGTTGTGTTCCTCCTGTTCTGTCACATGTGATTTTTATGCGGGTTTTCATACTTGCAGAAACTGCGTATTGCTTCATATTTGTCCGTCTGTCTGTCCGCATGTATCAGTGCGGTTTTCATTGCAGAGATTTCTATGTAATTCTTTAATGGAATAAAAGAATTTTAAATAATCTAAATTTGGTCAATTAGGAGAGAAATGTGGAACACTTTGCATGAGAACTAAGTCCGCTTCACTGTTAGCGGCGTCAGTAAATCGACTCAACGACGGTCTGCTTCGTAGAACTGGTATCATATTTTTGGGTTAGAGGATATTAATTAAACGCGCCACTGTGGTAATTTGTACAGACGCTTCATAGCTTGTTGCATTCAGTTGACAAGTTGTGGACCTCGTAACATTTTTGTGTTGATCAACATGAAGCTTTGCCTTGAAGGTTTATATTTTTGTCACCAGCCTGCGTGACACTAAACCAAGAGGGCCACACAGGGGAAAAACATTTCAATATTTTCTACAGAACTATATCCCCCTAATGTTGCCAACCTTCCGAATTGGTGCAATATAACACTAACCGTTACTGTAGCTGTGCAAAGCGATGTTCGAAACAGAAGACGGCATGTTGGTAACGACTGCTTGCAAGGGTTCGAATTATTGGAACTGCTCCGTCCATTTGTTTCGCTGTTACATCACGGGCATTGGCTAGTAAAGAACTTAAAACCAATGAGAAAACTTCAAATGGTTAAAAATAAGAAATGGAAAACTGGGTCATTTATATAACGAAACAAACTTTCTGTGACGAAGGAGTGAACAAAATTTTGATGGCAACATTAAGTAATACAGGGTGTTTGTTTTGAGTCTCGTATTTTGACTTTCCAATTTCACATTTTATTTGCAAATAACTGATGTATACTATTACTCAAATTGTAATTGTACTGAAGGCCTTACACACATCAGTCCAGCACGAAGCTAATTGGTGGGTCTGACCGAAAATTATTTTAATGCTCTATAATATTTTAATATTTTGTTAGTTCAAAATATCCCTAAAGACTCCCACGCTTTCCTGTCTTGTGGATTCCAGTTGTATATTTCTTCGTCGATATTTACTTAACACTTCCCTTACCCATACAAACGCGGTCTTTAAAATGTGGGAATTTACCATATTATATTTTCTACAAAGTGCCCTTCTTGAACTTCTTGATGTCAGCGTAAATTTGAACAGATTAAATGTAACATTTAATATAATTTTTCGCACATTGTGGTGTGTTTTGTCTTGTTTTATTGTCTCATTTTGTCTAAAGTGTTTAATGTATGCAGCATGATCTTTCTTTTAAATAAATTTATTCCTCATACATATTAAATGCTAGTCTGTTGGTTTTTCTTATACATGATTTCATTATATCGTTATTTGGTTTATTGCTTTCACCAAAGTAAGATTTGTTATAAAAGGTGTGCAAACCTATTGCAGTTATATTTATGTTTAATTTTCTGACGTAATAAATGTAATCTGTATTTTTTAATGATTTTCATCATTTATATGCAGAAAATACACAAGTACAGACGTTCCAAATACAACAGGAATGATGTAGTACAATAACATCACGAAAGCAACACACCTGCGATGTTGTTCACACTGAAAGTGCTCCGGTTGTATAACACTACAGACAGAGTTTACTTAAAGCGAGGTGATGGATCGAAGCAGGAATTGAAAACATTTTTGTGTTGATCAGCATGAAGCTTTACCTTGAAGGTTTATATTTTTGTCACCAGCCTGCGTGACACTAAACCAAGAGAGTCGCACAGGGAGAAAAAACATTTTAATATTTTCTACACAACTGTACCCACCTAATGTTGCCAACCTTCCGAATTGCTGCGATATAACACTAACCGTTACGGTAGCTGTGCAAAGCGATGTTCGAAACAGCAGGCGGCATGTTGGTAACGACTGCTTGCAAGGGTTCGAATTACTGGAACTGCTCCGTCCATTTGTTTCGCTGTTACGTCACGGGCATTGCCTAGTAAAGAACATAAAATCAATAAGTGAACTTGAAAAGGTGAAAAATAAGAAACGGAGAACTGGGTCATTTATAAACAATACAATCTTTTTGTGAAGAAGGAGTGAACAAATTTTTGATGGCAACATTATCTAATACAGGGTGTTTGGTTTCGAGTCTCGCATTTTGACTATCCAATTTCCACACTGTGTTTGCAAATAGCTGAAGAAATTTTATACTCAGATCCTAAATATGCTGAAGGCCTTACACCCGTCAATCCGGCACGAAGCCAGTTGGTGGGTCTGACCGAATAGTAATGTTGTGCTCTGTAATATTTTTAACACTCTCTTCATCGGTTGATTCTCTCTGTTTAAACTTAGGCTGCATTTATTACGCTTCCCGATAGCATTTTGAATTATTGTGTGCCAGAACAATAATATCATGATAGATAAACCCGCACTGTTTGCAGCGAATTTGTTAAACGCTGTAGCATGTCTCATTTTAAAAACCACATATTCTGCTATGTAGACATCTATCGCATATGTAAAATAAATCATGTTTCTGAAACAAGAACAAATGAAGCCAACGTACTTAACACAGCTAACTTCCTACTGTTTACTGTCCACCTCAATGGGCCAGAATATATCATGGGAAGACAGTGGTTACCTCGGAAAAGCATTACTCCGCGTTACATGTAAGCCGAGCTGTCATTACCCTCTTCAGATCGTCCCGCCGCCAGTCTGTATATTGTGGCTCATCCTTGCATTCCGCACAACTGCACTGTTTATTGAAGATTTATTTAATTTTTTCCTTTACTCATGTCTAGTTTTGCGAACTGTCTTCTCGGTTAAGTTATTCCCATCAAAACTTAATAATCATTTCCTCCGAATACCACGCCTTATTGGTGACAAAATCTGTTAGCTACAGTTTCTTAATTTGACTTTCCGTTTTCATATTTGACTGCACATGGCGATGAAATTAAAATTATTTCCCTTTATTCTTGCAAGACAATTAATTGTAACCACGTTACAAGCAAGTGCTGTGACCCCATTGTGCATCGTGCCGGTTTGACACCGCCACAGGCTTCTGTGTGAGTGCAGTTTGTGTAGTTACAGACTTGCGGGTTACATACTGGGTGGGTGGATGGATGGTGGACGAATTGATGTTTCTACCGATCATGGCGAGAGCTACACATGTGCAGAGAAAGTGAGTGCAATTGCCGTACCTGTGTTTACAGTCAGGTTGTGTTGTATAACATGCACACACAAACACACACACACACACAGAACAAGCCTATTGTTTCGTGATTGAGACATTTTTACACTTTTTGCGCGACTTAATTACGGGTCGGCACTGACAGCTTGCATTTGTGCGGTTCGGAATTTGTACACGGTCACAGCGCTTCTCCTTCTGCTGTAAGCATCTCTGGAACTGCCGTTACGTGAGGCTTTGTAGGACGGTCTAAAAATGTGCTTGAATTTGCGCGATATTTTGTATTGTATATATTTCCTTTTTTGGTTTCTTGAAATAAACGTAAATTATAAACTACATTCTTCGATCTGTGAATTATTTAACATTTAACACTGAAGGTGAGAAGAGAAACTCATGCAAAATTTGTTTTTGTCATCCGAAGTATATTCGGGTCCGGTTTGATAGCAGGTTTTAGTAAGACTATCACTCGGTTCTCGATATATTGCACGTGAACACACGTGGCCATGTTCACAGTAGCAATGCTTTACAATTTCATTGCGAAGCACAACAAATCAGATGTCAAACAAACTGTAAGTGCTGCAGGTTTACTGCAATGCAGACTGCTTATACTTAGAGGAAGGTGATGACTCTAAGCTGCAATGGTAGTAATTAAACAGTAAGGAAAAACAGATTTCAGGTGAAGCAGTCCCAGTACAGACCTTGACAGCAAAATATGTTTTGAGAAGGCTGATGTTCCCAGATTTCAGGAATGTCGGTACATGAAAGATTCAAGTTTTTCGGCAGAAATGAGTGCCAGAAAGTATAACTGGGATTCATTCCTTTTGAAACCTAAGTCGAATGCGGCCGGGAAATTGGGGTCAAAAAAAATTCCAGTGACACCGTCGGCAATCGAACACGAGACATTCCGGCTTCTAGCTATAATATCTATGATTTTTAATTTTTCAGCTTCCAAATTGTGGATGTATGAATATTTTGTACATTGGAGTATTTTTTTGAAAATTTATGACGGTATAAAACCCTTACTTTTTAATTACTGCTTTGTGTTTAGTACAGATATCGACGGTAAATTATTTTTTAATCTATGATAGAACTAAGTTAAAAAATTATTTGGGATTAATAATTTCGAGTCTAAGAACGGGGTTTCATTTTTATTAACTTGTGCAAACAAACCTGGCAACGTTTTATGAATAATAAGATTTAAGAAATTTTCTCAGATCTTACTGTTTGTCTGTTACAATTTTATAGACAACCGTATCGAAATTTCGAACAGATGGCTTTGTTAGTGGAGACGTTAAACAGAAAACGTGAGACGTTTTGTTGCTGTTCGTGTAGTCGCCACTGAAGACATGAAGTGCCAGTGCTTACTTCTCCAAACAAACCAGTGTCTTGTTTTGTGCAGCACCGGACCGCAGTTTAACCATTGTTTGCTCATCCAGGATCCTCACATCAGCCGATCTACCTCTTGATCCTCCGTGTCCGCTATGGTATATAATCTATCCAAATCAATATGATGTGAACTTGTCATATTTGAAGGTTAAACGTAAAACAGTAGGTCATTGTCACACTGAAATAGAACACAGAAATTTGTATAACGACCCAAATTTTCTGTATCCGAGGAGTGAACAAAATTTCCAGCAGCAAACCGCTGTTAGTGCAGCTTACCGTTGTAACATGAATTTCACAATTTGACGTTCATTGTTTACAGCTCGGCTGGAAATGACCCAAGAAGGATTATACTGAATCTTTACCTGTGTGTAGTCCGTTTATTGGCAAGCAGTCCAACGTATATTTATTGCTTGCAACACGCTAAGTTTCTTCCATTAGGTCTATCAATAATTTTTCCAGCACTATCCTGTCCTTATTTCTAAGGTGCAGTCTGTTTACTTCGCGTCTGCCTCTTCTAACGTCTCATGAGCCAAAGCCATAATCACTGAAAGGGGAGACATTCCGTTGTCGACATATAGACATTCAATAGAGAAAATATTTCTTATAAATCCAAAACAAAAATAATCTTAAAACAGTGGTTCTGTGATAAATGACAGAAAAGGTGTGTATGGAAGCACTACAAATTGCCACGACCAACTGCCTCCACCGAACAGAATCCTTCTTGAGAAGCTGGGGGTTTCCAGATAGAAAAGAAACCCTACCGACAGTTCATTAAGGTGTTTACAAGTGGCCGAATTATTCAATCCAGAACTTACTGCCTTATAGCTGTACAAGAGACTTGAATTAATCCCCGGGCTTCTATTTTATATTGTATTGTGGGCCGGGAAAATGTAGTTGGAATAATGAAATGCTAAGGCCTTGTTGGTCAGGGGATCGCATTCCAGTGGGGGCATTATTTTCCGGACTCATCCAGACCGTCTGAGTCCAACTCAGCCTCCTAAGCAATGGATGCGGAGTCATTCCCGTGAGTAAATATGCTGGGGCGTGCAGTTTACCAGCTACCGCCATGTAGCGCCGAGGTTAAAGAAGGAGTATGGCTATAAATATTCTCCCCATCTGGGCCTTCGTTGACTGCTCAATGAGAAATTTACGTTTTTACGATATCGTTTTAAATGACAAGAAATTTAATTTTAATGAGACTTTATAATCATAACTTTATATACATACCTTCCCAATTTCCGAACCCTATCGCCCAAGAAGCAAGACAATGTATATCAGTGGAGTGTGGTCTTTTATTTGTTATTGCTAAACTGCCTGTGGAATGCTAAGAGTTCGCTGTAGTGATATTTTTGTGAAGGCACACGTGTCAACTAGGGCAAAACTGGTGATTAAATGAAAGTTTATATGAGCTGTTTTCAAACACCAACTTGTTGCACTATTTATTTACAGATAAAACACGTGGTAAAATATGTACGTTTAGTCCATTCAGTTCTTACTAAAACACTCCTACATGTTTCAATCCTTTCGGTTCATCCTCAGGGAGTAAGCAGTACCTTTATTTGAAGTTATTGAGTCTTTCTCTTGGAGTTTTTGTATGAGGGCGGTATGCATGTGGCTGTGTAGGTTATGTTGTGTACGGTACGGTTTGAAGTATTGAAAAGTTAATATTTTCAGTCGATTTAACTCTAACAATATTAGGCGTAATTATTTAATACATTTTAAAGACGCAGACAAACAAAAATATTTGATTTAAAGGTTCTATTTTGCTGGCGGTATGTTGAAAGTGTCAATAACAAATACATGAGACGTAATGCGATATTGTTATATGTCTCACATTTGCCTGCATCCTTGGAAACCAATACTGCTGTCGTGTCTGAACAACTGTTGCAACATTTCTTTATGTGAAACGTGACAAGGGAGGTGTTACATGCTTGGGCATTTGTGAATGACTGCAGTTAGTTTGCCGTGTGAAAGTAGGGAAGGATTTGAAAATGCTTTGTGTTGATGATCTACCATGAAAAATTTTGCTTCGAGGTCGCATTTAAGAAATCTGTTAGTTTATTTTGTTACCGATGGCAACAAATCTTATACTGTACCGTAACTACAGAGAAAGCAGAGAAGCACATTACACCTAATAGGACCAGAAAGTGACCACCCAGAACGATATTTAGTGTTTCTTCCAAATCCTGCATGAACCTGTGAAGGAGGTGAGTTATACAGATATCACAACAGGAAATGTTTTGTGAAAGACATTAGAGTACGATGCAATTCTATGACTCTAAGTAATATTTCACCGTAATTATAAGAATTACTATTAAGTTGGTCTGATTTCATGACGATTTACCGTATATTCTCGAATCTAATCCGCACCCGATTCTAATCCGCACTAGTTTTTGCCTACTTCTTAAACGAAAAATGTTATTTCGCGGTTCTAATTCGCACCTTTCCTTCAACCGTCCCTTGCCAACAAGACAAACTGATCAGTTATGGGTGATGACGGCGAGTCTGATGAATAATAAATTATAATTATTATAAAATATATAATAATATAAATAATAAATAAAAAAATAAATTAGTGCATTGTATTATTCTTACGTCACGTACAGCTGCTCTGTCTTTTTAAAAAATCCAGCTCACGACCGCGAATTAAATCCGCACCGATTCTAATCCGCATCTGATTTTTTGGCCCTCTGAAACTGTAAAAAGGGTGCGGATTAAAATCGAGAATATGCGGTTTATGTTGCTCTTTTAATTGAGGATTCGTAACGTCATTATAAATGCGTCTTTTCATTTTGCGGTTGCACCAATGTGTTAGGCAATTTCACATTAACTTACGCTATTATTTCTTGATGGTGTCGAATACACGCATTTAACTTAGCTTGCAAGTCGGAGTTTGCAATTGCATTATCATGTTCATCTTCCAGCCCGTAATGAGACGTGATATGTTACTGTCTGATATCCAATGTAGCCGCTTTTACCTTTTCGAACTGACTACAGGCGACAGAGATCAATGTGATAACCAGAAACAGGAAACCGCAGGTTATACCCAGCACTAACAGTGACGTGAAACACTGTAAACAAGGGGATATTTACAACTGAGATATATGTTAAAGTAAAACATTTAAGTAATTGTAGTGACATTCTTGCAGCTGTCTCTAATGACTATAGTGATATAAGTATTCAGATTTACGTGACGAATTTAACTCCCATCACGTTTTGTGTTTCATTTATGGATCGTAAGTTCACAACCGACTGAATTGACGTTACATTTTATTGTAACTGAATAGGCAACTCTCAAGACTGAAAGCGACAGCAGTTTGACACATCCCTGTGGCATTCTTTCTGTGTGCTCCCACCAATATAATTACACTAAAATAGTCCTTCAAAGAAAATGGAGTAGTGGGATATGAATACGTGAAGAAGAAAGCCTGGTAAGAGTGGTGGATTACATATAGAATATTGGCCTCAACAGTTTGACGAAGAATAAAGGACATTGAATATACTCAATTACAGGCCACAATGTGTAAAAAAATATTGGTTTTTGTATGTACAGTTATTGCATTGTTATAATCACCAATTTACTTTAAACGCCTGCTGTTTTATTGTATCGTTCCATTACGTAGTATGCGCAGAGAATCCCCCCCCCCCTTGCACGCAACGTGGAAACGAAGTGATGAAGGTACAATTATCTCCGGCAACGTGATAGATATTAACAAAGTAATTAAATAACGCGAAATAAACTGTCACCCTTTGGTCAAATTATCCAAATGTGTCAGTGCGCGTCTGTCTGTAGTTAGCTGTTAGTGTTTTTGTGCGGTTGGGCGACAAATCACGTGACACTTAACGTGTGGCTTGATGTAGAAGTGCGATGGTGTAGGGAGTGAGATGTTAAAATTTGTGTATAAATTTCCTAATAAACTGTAAATGTGAGGAGAGTGGGTGCTGTGTTCTTTGTGACCGAGGATATTGTGAATCTTACAGGGGTATTAATTAATCAAGTGTTTCCGGTTTTTGGACTGTAAGTATAAGAAGAGAACACAACGACACTCCAAAATTCACATCAAATTTATTATATTATGAGTATAAATTAACGACATTACGGGGCTACACTTTTTCAGATTCCACCAATCATTATTCCATTCATTACTGGACATCATGAACGCAGAAGTTACCCCTTTGAAAAAATTGTTCATATTTTAACCTTTAGCCTATTTTAATGTACTTACTTTCAATAACATAAGTGTACACACACACACACACACACACACATATATATATATATATGTATGTATGGTAAGACTGAATTCTAAGTCACGAAACACAAATGCAGGTAAATGAAACCAAATTTATATTTTTACAGTTCTCAATGTCATGAAGGTTGAAACATGTATTCAGAGGTTAATGAATAATTACCATCTAGACAATAAAATTGTGTAGACAAAAATATCGGTACGCTTTTTCATTGAATACGAACACAACGTGATGCAAAACGTGAAAGCAATTCTTTATTTAATTGAGAGATATTTTTGCCTGTGAGATGTTAACCAGTTCATAGAAAGGTGAAGCATTCCAGTCGAAAGGATACCACACCATGAATATCATTTCATGGTTTGTCACGATGCGTATTGTTGACTGCACGATATGAACACTTAAGATCGCTGTAGCTGTTCTTCTGCTGTACTTCGTAGCGAGCTGGATCCTTCCTGCCGCTGTCAAGTGTCCGGTGTCAGCGTCTCTGGTCGGCAGATCTTCCCACGTGAAGCTGTCTGTTAGGTTCAACGCACGTTCAATTCTGCGTTGTCGGATTCTGAGACAAAGAAACCAAACCGTGATATAAAGTCAGGTATATAGGGAAAAGGAACTTCAGAACAGGATGAATTTCTTGACGTCCTGACGTAAATATTACGTAAGAACAACCATTTTGTAGCACAGGGTTTCTGAAAGCAAGAATGTAAATTTACTCTGCGGTGTAGAATACAATAATTTCCATTGTTAAAATTTCTCGTACTCTTGCCATGAAAACAATTATTCTGTGTGAGAAAATGTAACATTTTGACACCTCATTTGATCTACTTAAAAAATCAGTCTAACTGTACGTATGCTGGTGACGTAAGGCTCACTTTACTGTCCTGTCTCAACTACATCTTCAAACACTACCGTAGTCTGTAAACTTCTGTAGACATTGCCTCAAGCAGACACCATGCTTTAGACGTATTCTTCTATATTATAACATAAACATTTAGATCTTTAGCATAGAAAGTGCTTTGGATAAACTGGATGATGCATATCTGGAACGAACAGCGTTCTGTTAATTTATAACTTTTGTAATATATTTGTGTTTATTTCGTTATTGCTCTGGATGTGAATCCGTGGAAAATAAACAGATTCCTGTGATGTATGAAACGTGATGTCCAGAGTTCTGGCTTACCTGCAGTAGAAAAATATTCATAGAACATTTGTGAACCCAATCAAAGCACGTATATTCGTCATGACATGTCCCAAATCATCCCTGTATATGTACACATCGACGAACATTCCTACAAATGTAGTGCAAGTGCAGGAAATCGCTGTTATCATGTAGATAGCGTAAAGAGTCGACATTTTCTTCATCTTAAACGGAATTCCTGCTAATCTTAAGAGGAAAATAATCGAACCGAAACGACTGTTTGGCATTTGCTTTACTTCTGGTACTTCGTTATACATACTGAAATAAAGTACTTAACAAAACATTTCCAGAAGTGTGTAGTATTTCCCAAAATACTGTACAATCCAGTATCATCTAGTATTTATTATGTTCCCACTGCTTCGCTGTATGTCTGAGAGACAGAACTGCGCTCACGGCACTGAGCGTGTTGAATGTTTGTAACTGGTGTTTGGGACAGAGTGCTGATCAATACTTTGTGAAATTGCATTATTAATGAGAGATAAAAGTTTGTATTGCAGAATCATTAGTTGATGATTAGGAGTATGCGCGGTTCAGTGTAGGATCGAGCCATCTATTAAGGAAGGTTTGTGGAAGGAACGGAACTAGTTCACTGGTGTAGCAGTTTAATTCACAATATTAAGAAATTTCACGGAGTAATTAGGAGATGATGTATTGTGTGAAATTGATTAAAGTGGAACTATATACGAGAGACTGATTTTTTCGTGAAGAGATTTCCATTATCGGTGTAATGATTATTTTCTATCTTAAACTTTATCGTATACTGAATAAGTAGTCTAGTACAGCCGAAAAGGTGTTTCACCACAGATTGGGTTTTGAGTGAGTTTTTAACTATTCTTCGCCATAGACAAATCCTCGGACTTACGCTGATGCAATGGAAGGAAATAAACAACAGAAAACAGAGATGGTCTGACACGTTGATCGTCAGGTGCCTATGTATGTCAGGTTGACTAAAGGTAGTGGCGACAGAATTAGCGAACTACAAATTACATTTTATGGTTGTAGAAGAGTACAAATCGATTAAGCTGAGCACTGAATGGGCAGTTAATTTTTTTTTGTTTGAAAGAGAAATGAATCGTAAATGTAGGACACGATTTGTGGTTCATTGCAGTAACGTATCAACATTTAAGGGAGTTTACTGCATTAACCCTTTAAACCCCAAGTTAAATCCCATCTGCCATTTGCTGGCATTATTATGAGCTCACCATATTCTGCCCGTTGGCAGGATAACGGTTAATGCGAGTAGGTTATATGTATATTGCAGATTTTCGGAATGTGCCGGTCCAAAATGTGAATAAAGTGATAATTCAAGAAACGTTTAATGATTTGTTAGAGCATATGATCGAAACTTCTCATAAGTACCGTGCGGAAATTGCGATAGGAGATTTTATTGCAAAATTGCACGGAGTAGATATTTGAAATTGCTCGAGGAGTTATAACTGCAAATTTGGGTAGAAGAGATATTGTAAACTGCATTAGATTTTTTTTCTCCAAAACTGGGGAGAGGAGTTAAGTGAAATTGCTGTAGGCGGTTTTGTTGTAAAACAGCGGAGAACATATTTTTTAAGTTGTGATATGAGATTCTTTTTGCAAAAGTGGGGAATTCGGATATTTTAAATTCGACAATGGGAGTTAGTGTGAACACGAATATAGGAATTGTAATTGTATTATTTCAGTCTAATCTGCCACGTAAATTATCGAATTTTCAAGATCACATTCCTTCCATATCGAAACGTTTAGAAATCTTTTAACCACTCTTGATGTTAAGCCTGAACACATTTTAAGAGACAGTTGATGGCATTCAATTGTACGTTACGTCCGACTTTTCAGTGGAGCTGTCTGTCAGACTGATCGCTGTCTGGTAGAGGCGAAAATTGGAGAGGGACTGTATTAATGTTGATTAAACCAGAAGTGAGATATGGAGGGGTTCCATTTCAAGAAGCTAAACAAGTGGAAGTTAACACCTTAAAGAGCCATAATATTCTTCAAGTTTGGAAATCATACATGTTAGTGTGGAGATAATTATTGCTTGGGAAACTGTCAGAGAGCGTATCAAAATATCGTCTAAAGAGATTTTATGGCATGTGAATTAGATCATTATCAACCATGTTTTGATGAAAACATTTCAGAATTTGTAGATGAAAGAAAAAGCTCAAATGCAGTTCTTACATTTTCTAGCTAAATTCCTGCAGATATTGTGAACAAAATAAGACCTAGAGTTTGCAGACATTTCAGGAACACGTGAGGGAATATCTGAAAGTAAAATTAGTGAACCTGTAGCAAGGAGTATTAAGAGGAGTACATAGAATTTTATAGAGTTTTAAATGAATTTAAGTCAGGATTCCAGCCTGTAGTTGACTTAGGAAATTATTATGTAGTGCCCAACTCCACACAAAGCCTGTGTGTGGTAATTATTGTGTGTAATGTGGTGAGGGTTGTGATTATTTGCCGGTAAACAGTCTGTAAACACTGAAGATAAACAACATTAATAGCATCCAAAAAAGAGCAGAGTATTCGGAAATTTTTAATGCTTATCAAAACGGATGAAATGCTTTTGTATAGGTGTGAAGAGCGCCTATTAGTTTCTTTCTACTTGTTCGTCTTTCGCTTATAACCGGCCAAATTTCAAAGAGGGGAACACGAACTCCACCCAGGGAATATAATGCGTGGTTTTCACAGGAAACCTTAAGTGTCTACCGACTAGATGACAAGAAGTATATTTGTGGTTAGGTCTCTTTAATTTTATTCTCATAGTCACTACAAATTTTATACTTTACTATTCACAATCAATCTACTTGTGTCCGGCACCGTTACAAATTGTATCAATCAATGCACCGCTTTATTATCGCATGTTTTCCCTTTCAAACCGTTTACACGAGCGTCACTAACCCAGCCTGTGCTGGCTTCACGGCCTCTACTCTCAACAAGCATAACAGCTGTCTGATAGATGTATGCCGAAAGGGGCATAGACTGTGCCGTTCCCAGGGAGACAAAGCAGCAATATGGTTGTAATCCTAGCTAAAAGCACGCTGCATCCCTTCGCGTGATAAACACAGTCATAAACTTAATACCAGTAACCCTGAAGTTCACACCTTCACAATGTACCAGTGTATTGTACACAAAAGAAATTCTTTTGCTGGAAGTTCCAAATTTTAGTCTTTCTTCTTACGTATTTTTGCCTGTCTCTCCGCCGAGAATATTTTTGATCTGGCTTCGAACCAGGATCAACGGTAACACTTTTTGTCAGGGTGGCTCCCATTTCATGGATTTCATTGAAAGCTTACAGTGGGGACTTTCGTGAAAATCTATTTGGAAGAATCGGTTTTGTTAAAATCGGTCCAAAAATGCTGAGCAGATAATTTTAAGACCTAAAGTTAGATCAATGTTCCCTGCGACAAAAAATCGCCATAAATGCTCTGTCTTCCAGAGAAGTTGATTCAGTTTGTTAGAGTATCCGATGAGGTATAAACATTACGCGAACGCGTCACAATATCACATGTAACTTTCCATTCCGTCTTGCATTAAACTGACCAGCGGTGGATCTCCTAACATTTATATACCGTGTTTATCAACTGAGACGTTCTCATAATTGATCGGTATATTTTTCACGAGATCGCCTGACACTGGTTGGAGTACGTCATAGGGGAAACTGTACAATTTGATTTTGTACACATTATCACCGAATCGATGTTGCCAACCTTAGGAAGTGTTTGAGAGGAACACAAATATTTGTTATGGTTGTGCCAAAGCGATGTTCAACACAATATTGTGCATTTTGGTACCGACTGCATACAGTTTAATATCACGGAAAAAGCACATTTGCCATCGTCAATTTGTGAAAGAACGGAACAAAGCCCCGAATAAAAGTAGAGAGATGTTTGTGAGGGAAATAGTTCTCATATTGCAACGGATCAAATATTAGAACACGTTCCTTCGATTTGTTTTGTTGTTACGCCACGGATATTGCATCCTAAAGAACTTAAAATCAATGAGATCTTGTAATGCTTCAAGATAACAAATAATACAGTAGGTCATGTCTCATATCGAAAGTAGGGCACAGACAGTTATGTAATGAACTGACATTGTCTGTGACGGAGAATAAACTAATTTGTAAGAGCAAACAGTTAGTGACACGTGAAGTTATTTTAATATGAGCTTTAGATTTGACTCTCCAGTTTGAACGTTGGCTCCAGACTGCTCAAGAATTTTTGTACTCAAAATATAACATTTTTTGAAGCCCTTCAACCTAAGAATTCAAGACGATATTAATTGTTTCCTGACTGTAATATAATGTATCGGTCTGGAATTCTTTGCAATAAGTACTGTTAGTAACTGGAATGTAAATTTTTACTGTTTAAAACTGGTTGGATAAAATTAATGCTCAAATTGAAATGACGTAACTGACAATCGAAAATATAAAACAAAGTTTTGTTCTGTAATGTCAGTAGTGTAGGACTCTGTAGACATGCCTGTCGTTAGAACTAAAGTGAAAATGTGGTAACGAAATTTACAATATTATTGTGTCAGAAAGTGCAATGTGAATGTTGGTACGTTGTTTAATTGTGTTGCGAACATTCTGAAAGAAACGAAATGTAAGGCGGAATCAAGAAAAGTCACACAATGAGGTGTTTTATATTTTATTTTTTTTATGTCTTTCAAGGAACAGGAATATTCTTTATGTGGTAGGATTTACTGAGTTTTAAGAAATTCCCTGCGTTTATGAACAAGGAAACATACATAAAGTAATTGAGTTCAAAAAGAGTTGCTTTGAATTGTACCGTGGTTATCTTGGGCTTAATCCCTAACAAAGGCGTCTGGTTCTGTCTTTTCACACACGTCCAAAATATCCCTGAAGACTCACAGGTTTTCCTGACTGGTTGATTCCAGTTGTCTATTTCTTCGTCGATATTTAATAAACACTTCCCTTACCCATACAAACGAGGTCTGGGAGATGTGGAACTTTACCATTATACATTCTCTACAAAGTGCCCTTCTTGAACTTCATGATTTGAGCTTAAATTTGTACAAATTAAAAGTAGCTATCAATATAATTATTCGCACATTGTGGTGTATTTTGGCTTGTTTTATTGTCTCATTTTCTCTGAAATGTTTAATGTATGAGGCATAACCTTTTTTAAATGTCAGATTATTCCTCATACAAATTAAATGCTATTCTGTTGCAATTTCTTATAAATAATTTAAATTGTGTTGTTATATATTTTATTGCTTTCTTCGAATTAAGGTTTTTTCTACAGAAATCTTGCAAATTTATTGCAGTTTTCTTTCTATTTCTATTTCTATTTCTAGTGTAATACACAGGAATCCTTCATTTATACTTCAAACAAATTTTATAAATTGTACCTTGCATCGTAGTTACACTTCATTAGTATCATACAATAATTTGTAACTTCTGACTCCACCTTATTACAATGAAAGTTAGCACACTAACTGCTTGTGAATCTCAGGTGTTTTGTGATTGAAATGTTCAATTTTCATTGCAGGGAGATTCATTTACTTGATGGTTTGTAGGGAGAATGATTGTGTGTAAAGTCATTAGACTTGCGTCAGGTGACACTGTATCTCACACCATTTACCGGAAAGCTACTTCTGTCTTCTTATCATTTCCATTTATGTTTGAACGTTGTCAATATATACATAACACGCAAACGATTTAATAGCAAAACTGAGCTTCGAATTTCTAAATATTTACACACTGTGCTGATAAGTTTAACACGTTTTCAGTAGTCAAGTGCAATAAAAACGGTCCCTGCGGCCGTGCGGTCTGAGGCGTAGGTCTGTAGGTATTTGGCAACTGGTCTGTAGGTATGTGGCGACTGGCCTGTAGGTATGTGGCGACTGGCCTGTAGGTATGTGGCGACCGGTCTGTAGGTATTTGGCGACTGGCCTGTAGGTATGTGGCGACTGACCTGTAGGTATGTGGCGACTGGTCTGTAGGTGTTTGTCGACTGACCTGCTGAGTTAATAGGTTCGAATCTCGCGGGGACATGGACGTCATTTTTGTTGTGATGTGTGTCGTCAAGTATACGTTTCTGCGACGAGCTTATCCCCTTATCCCTCGTCCATAGAAGTCCTACCGACAATTATCCCGCGTTGGTTTGCAGCGTCACAGATATTCCTGTAAGTTCGATTTGATTTTTCGATGGAACAATTTCATCCGTTTGGAAATTATTTTATAATATTATGCGTACTATTGTTGAATAAGTTTTGGTTAGTATGATATAATAGGATACGGCCGTACCTTCCACATTTTTTCACATGTATTTTTTAATACATTCTCTATTTCTATGCAGATAATACACATGGATGGACGTGGAAAATGTAACAGGAACTGTGTTGTAAAATTACATTGCTGAAGCACCACACCTGAGATGTTGTTCACACTGAAAGTGCTGCGGCTGTATAACGCTACAAATAGATTTCTTAAAGGATGATTGTGGATCTAAGCAGGAATTGATGAAATTTCACAGTGAATGACACGCATACTTGTGTTATGTGTTTAGGCCGGATAAGGTAGTGAGGGAGCAGTTCGTTTGAAATGTCGGTTGAAAGGACGAAGGGGAAGATAATCATGATAAAGCGAAATGGCTGTTTTATTTGATGTTCCGTGCAATTCGGTTGAATTTTTAACAGATTCTATGTGAGAACCCCAGCCTTAGCCGTCGCCAGAGCTGAATTCGAGCAGAAATTTTCCTTATTATCTACGTCATTAATCACCAAATTACAACGTGGTGTTACAACACACGATACAGCGATATAAATCTGAATTTTCTCGAAGTTTTATACGTCGCATGTCGAAGGTAATAGTTGGACAGCCCTGAATATGAACTTGCAAAATTTTTTATTTCCTGGAAGTTGTAATTTGTAATATTTAAATTTTCAAACTGTTGTTGTTAAATATTTTACAATTCGTTCGTCTTTTCTTAAAAGCTGGTAAATAAGTATTGCTGACGTCAATACACTGAACGCTCTGTAATTAATACTGATATGTGTTTTGTAAATTTATACACTCCATTGTGTATCGAAATTCAATATACGTAGGGAAGGAAATAACACCGTCGAAACAACTAAAATTGTAATAGTTTTGCGTAACTACATGCTTCGGCCTGTACGTTCATATAAGCCTAATGTTAGGACATTTAAAGAGACAATACAAATTGCAAGTGCTAAGAACAAGATTCCATTTTTACATCTTATGTATCATTTTTGAAATAATATCTCATAAACAATGGGAAAAAAGTGATATAGTTTGTGAAAACGGGATCACATTCCTAGTATTTTAATTTTTATTGTTTTTTAAATATTATAGTTTTAGCCTAATGATGATCTTATAAGGTCGATATATGTGACTAACCAAAGGGTATTAATATTTAGTTGTGTCGACGTGGTTATTTGTTTCTCTTCATCTTCCCATGTCCAGGTTGAATATTGCAGTGACCGCGCGGTCTAATGCGTGTGCCTGCAGGGGTTGTGGGCTCGAAAGCCGTCGGGACGCGGATGTTTCTCTTTTATGAATGTTGTTTGTTATCAGGTAGTGGTATCGGCGTTGGGCTGATAACCCGTTCACAAGATTACTACTGAGGCAGTTGATAAGGTATTGTCGGTTCGAAACAAAGGGGGGGGAGGG
>Ga0131853_10004852_pt1 | contig 24165 bp, 21 predicted proteins | sample TergutLab28metaG_FD_92764 | JGI IMG/M metagenome (GOLD analysis project Ga0131853, IMG submission 92764) | Labiotermes labralis P1 segment gut microbial communities from Petit-Saut dam, French Guiana - Lab288 P1 (version 2) (version 2) | ecosystem: Host-associated > Arthropoda: Insects >...
ATTAAAGTCTTAAAAATGAAAAAAACCGTTATAAAATTCACTTTTTAACTCGCAAATGCGGAATTTTTCACCCTAATGTACATTCTATATGACGCTAAAATACCGTTTAAATAACCGCTTACAAAAGCGACGACGAATATAACCAGCGAACGATGCGTGTGTTAAACCGCATGATGGGTGCCGAAATAGACTTTATTGTAATCGGTACAAGCGTAGAAGACGAGGAGCGGGCTGCTGTTGCAAGCCGCAAATCCGCTATGTTCCGTCTGCGCCGCCGATATTATTTGAACAACGGCTCAAATGGTAAGCCACAAGTTTACCCCGACCGTATTGTAGAAGCGCGCATTGTTGCCGTAAGTGAGTTAGCAATCCGTGTAGAAATATTCGGCGTGGAAACCAATATCCGCAACCGTGATTTAAGCTGGGGGTTTGTAGGCGATTGCAGGGACGAATACTTTGTAGGTGATTCCGTACAAGTGCGCGTGAAAGACGTAGAAGGCAGTACCCCGGAAAAACTCAGCATCAGAGTTGATATTAAGTCTCTCACCAAAAACACTCGTGAAAAATTGCTGGCATTAAACCCGCAGACCAACTGCATGGGCAAAGTTACGGATGTTGACAACGGCGTTGTCTTTATCAATCTGGTGGATGGAATCAAGGCAATATCCCACAAATGCTTTGACCGCCGCAAGCCCGGCAGGGGTGATGATGTGCTATTTGTCTGCACCCGCATTGATGAAGACGGCGGCGTTGCTATCGGGATTATATCCCGTATAGTCAAGCGTAATATTTAAAAAAATTGCTTATATGCTGTGACAATCAGTGCTTAACGTGTTCCTAAAGCCGTTTTTTGCGTGTATAATCACCGGGAAAAGGTTTTTCGGGCAATGGAGCAATAATACCTTCGATTGGGTGATGAAATGATTTATAAATGTGGCAGTTGTAAGTTTTTATTTGAAAGAAAAAACGAACCGTCGAAATGCCCGAGCTGTGAAAACCAATATGTAGTTGATGCAAGCAAAAAGGAATGGGACGCATTTATACAATTACACGGCAACCAAAAGAATGCCGGCAGCTTCTCAAATGAAATCATTAATGAAATGCAATAAACTCTAAAAATCTAAAATATATGAAAAACCCTTGTGATGCCACGGCGCGTCACAGGGGTTTTTATTTTTGAAAGGGTGTTGGAAATGACAAAAAAGATTTGGTTAGTCTTACTAATTATTTTCCCGATTTTACTGCTTACGGCTTGCTCCCGGGATTCACCTGCACCCGAAGGGTCGCTGGCTGACCTGAATGTTCAAGTAAGAGATGCCCCGGAACCGAAAGAACTAAGCCCCGCTGATTTGCTATCCGTCCACTTTATAGATGCGGGCGAAGGTGATGCAATCTTGATCGTGCAGGGGAATTACGCCATGCTTGTCGATGGCGGGTCTACCTCGATGGGAACAACAGTTTTCTCATATCTCCGCAATCACGGCATAGAGCGATTGGAATATGTAGTAGCTACGCACCCGTTTGTCGACCATATCGGGGGCTTGCCCGATGTTTTGCGGCAAATGAATGTAAGAAATATACTGCTGCCGATGATTTACCACGACACACCGGCATATAACACCTTCTTAACCGCCGTCGAGGATTCCGGCGCGGATGTGGCGGTTCCTTTTGCCGGACATACATTCAATTTGGGGGATGCCACCATAACCATTCTTTCTCCAAACCCTACGGACGAATGGGAAAACAAGGCGAACTATTCCATTGTAATGAGGATAGAGTTCGGCTCAACCAGCTTTTTGCTAACCGGGGACGCTATGCGGGAGGTTGAAGCTAATTTATTAGACAGCACAACGAAATTATCTTCCGATGTGTTGAAAATCGCCCGACATGGAGCGTCCTCCGCTACGACAAGCGGTTTCTTAGATGCCGTAAACCCTTCCATCGCTGTTATATCAGCCGGAGAGAATAACAGTTTCCTCTCACAAGAAGTGTTACGAAGGTTAAATAACGCAGGTGTTCATGTTTTCAGAACGGACGAAAACGGAACTATCGTTATCACCAGCGACGGAATAACACTTAGTGTAATCGTGGAGCGTTAATTAATAAGCGCAGTCTCGGGGAGGTGATATATTGAAGAGAGGCAATAAAAAATCTGTTAAACACAAAAGGCAGTTGATATGCCCGTACTGCGGTGCCCAAACGTTATTACGCGAGGGTTCTTTTATTTTTGAGAAAGTTTACGTGAAGCACCTGTATGTATGTGTGCGATATCCCGAATGCGATTCCTATGTTGCAGCGCACGATGTCAGTAAAAGACCGATGGGTTCATTGGCAAATGAATCGCTCCGCAAAAAGCGTATGTTTGCTCATTATGCGTTTGACCGGTTATGGAAAGGTACTGCTCCGGTTTTCACTCGAAAGCAGGCATACAACTGGCTAAAAGACCAACTCGGAGGTTATGTCTATCATCTGAATATAGGCAATATGGGCGAAGCCATGTGCAGTTTAGTTATAGAGGAGGCGAGACGGGTTATGAGAAGCAATGAAAATAAACGAACAGGGTCGTGATAAATCGGCTGTTCCGACTTGGAAAATTACTATAAAGAAAGGTATTCTCCTTAACGGGTACGGCGAATCAGAATAGCTGGTGAATTATGTATAACTTTGCCCGACCAAGTTCAAGGCGGTGTTGCCGGGGCTGTAAGCGCAACGGACACACGCTTCAATGATGATATGCGCAGCGTTTTGTCAACTATCAACGACACTATTAAAAATGTGACGCAATCTGTACAGCAAGTGGCGAGAGACACTTTTGCAACGTTCAATAATCCGCTTCAAACGGAGTTTCAAGGTGTGCGCCATATGTTGGACAGCACAATTTCAGCTATTCATGGGCTTCGGAATTTACTATCTGAGCCGCGTATTGTGCTTTCAAATAATTTTCATGGCGTTACCGCACCAGATGTGCCGCACTTGGTAGACCGCCAAAATACAGCATTGCTTCGTGCCTTGGGCGCAGGATAAAAATGGTAACAAAACATTTAATACGGCAAATCATCTTCCCACGATTCTTTTGGTGTGTCATCGAAGATGTGATAAATAACGTCAGGCTCTTTTCCGCAATCCTCGTATTCATCGTCAAAGTCGTATTTTTCTTCATTAAGAAAATAGTCCATATCCAAAATCTCGCTGTCAGTCATGCGCAGGATTTCAGACGATGAAGAACCTTCTTGCAGTTCGGCTAAGTATTTTTCACGTAGTTCCGCCGCAACCATCTTGTCATATTCGGATTTTTTCATGTGGATAATTTCTGGCATAGTAAGCCCTCCAAGTGGTGATGAGAAAGAAGGAGATGGCACTCAGGAAACCTAGCAGGAGAGCCTGCTGGAACAATATTGCACGAAGATAGTACACGAATTTCCTATGAATATCAAGGTTTATAGGCGATTTCCATTCTAATAGAAGAGAGGCATGTTTGTTATGTACAAAAACAAAAATAATCTCCCCAACGCTCCCCCCGCTATTCCCAAACCTGTTTTTATGCGGCTGTTAATGTTATTCGGCGGCGGTGCCGGGTGCCTGCTTGTTGGGATTGTCGTGTCATTAGTCACAGGGGATTTAATTCTGCTGGCCATGTCCGCCATTTTAAGCATAGCCTTGGCAGTCAAGGGCATTCTGCTAAAAAGAAAAATCAATACCGGACAAATATACAGCGTGTCCGGGGTCTGCGTAAACATCATACCAAAGATGTTTGGCAGATACAGGCGCATCGAACTGGTAGATACCGTTACCGGAAATGATGTGCATTTTATTTTACCCCAAAAAGTCATATTCAAAATCGGTCATGTCTATACAAGTTATTTTGATAATCCAATCAGCAACCGCCCGGAAAATATCAATAACTCCAAAGGCAGTCTATTTAACATGGACATGGATTTGCCGACAAATGGCTTTTTGGGATTTGAGGATTTTGGAGTGTATCAAGAAAAGCCAGTTCCGGCGGTAGCAACCGCCGATGAAAAAACAAATCAAAACATGGAGGAAAATTTATGAATCAATTAAGTAACATAAAGCAAAACATAGGGGCAAGAAGCCTCTTATATATGGTCTTTGTGGCAGCATTAATATTTTGTTTGCAGACTACTGTTTTTGCATCAAATCAAGGTACGGTTTTGACGGTGAACACAGCATTAAACGTGGAACCCTCTAATTCAGAAGATGAGGACTGCACCGACATCGACGAGGAGGAACCGGAACCCGTATGGGTATGGCATCCCATCAGTGTTGTAAACGAGTCGATGAACGGGTTTAACGCGGTACGCAGGACTTATGCTCTGCCTCCTGATGTAAACCCTGCTGTTATCTCAACCGCCGATTTTGAAATGTTCGGGCAGTGTTATAACTTCGCTTATGTAATACAGCAGGAAACTTCCAATGAATCATTCATTGAAATGCGGGAAATTGTGACCATTGAAGCGCGCAGCCGAAACCTGAACGACATTCTGCCGAATTTAGAGCAGGAAATATGGTTTGAGCGCGACGGTTTCGCGGGCACACTGGCGTTGGATATTCACTCCATCACAAGCGAAGTTGCCGGAACAACAAGGCATACGTCAACCGCCACAAGGCAACGAACTTTCCCCCATCTATCAAGCCCCGATAACTCACTGATTCCGCGAACAATCACCGATGGGGGTACGACATTCAATTTATCTACCGTGGACTGGCAATCTTCAAGTGTATCAGCGGTAGACGGGCATCCCGTGGCTTCCAACTATACCGCCCACGCAACCTACACAGCGCAAGTCACTCAATCACGTAACACCGGCTACACAGTTACCGCCGAATATGCGGGTACAGTTTTTAGGACTACCCAAGGCAAAACCTTATTTACGGCGGTATTTTACGGTGAGCCGATAATTGAAATCTGGCTTGAAGAACCCGAGCCGGAACCTGATGTTGTAATCCCGGCAGAGCCGGAAGTGCCGGTTGAAACCACCCCCGAACCCGTCTGGTCAAGTGAATCGAACTACACCGGCGTAGGTAATGCCTATATTACTGCCCTTGTCGCAATCGGCACGCTTTTAGCACTTGCCGCGCTTGGCGTAGGCGTATTCTTTTTGGCAAAACATATTTTAGGATACAACGTAACCGTATTCAGCGTGGACGGTCCAAGGGAGATTGTCAAAGCCGGGAAAATCAAAATGAATATTAACAGCCCCGAGCCGACAATCGTGCTGGATAAAACCGTAAGCCGTAACCCTGCCAAAACCGGCAGATATATCATTCAGATTCCGCAGAGGGCGATACCTAAGCTAATTAATAAAGTTGTGCTGGTGGTGTTGCACGACAATGAGTCTTACCATAAAGTATCTGAAAAAGCTCTCGGTATGCCTGTTTATGAATTTGAGATAAATTTCGCTAATGACGACGAATCGAACGAATCAGACGGCACGACGGCAACGGTCGAGTATCAGTTTGGAGGTGCTACCTCCGATTTTTAAAAATAAAAATGCAAACGAAAACTGGAAGGACGGTTATTGGCAGCCGTCTTTTCTGTTTTTGTCTGCTTAAAAACAGTCACTATCATGCCAATAATAAAATTCAGGAGGACGATTATGAGAAAAACTACACCGTCAAAAAAGGAATTTATGTATGGAATAATAATGGCAACATTGTCTATCATCGCATTTGCAATATTGTTGCTTATGGCTCCGGCTACTGTTTTCGCGGATAACACCGCAAGGCAAAACAATAATTTCACCAACCCCAACTGGCAGAATATGCACGATTACGAAAATTGGGATTGGCGGCACAATTGGGCATATCAAGCACCCCAATACCAATTTGAAACGGCATTTAATGTAGACCAATGGGGGCGGCCAACCACTTCTAATGTCGCGCCTCAGCATACGCAAAATATACGAAGGGATAGACATGCGGCCTTTCTGCCACCAAGCCACGGTACTAACACCGGGTTTTATAGTGGCGAATTTTCAACGAACCAAGTAAACCCATTTGCCCCAAGCTTCAACAATAACCCTAATGCAAGCCGCGCAGTTGCTATTGAAGAATCCGTATTTGCCACGCGTCCGGGCGAAACAGGCATCAATGTCCGTGCTGATGGAACGCACGCAGGCGGGTTTCTTGCAAGCACCAGCGTAACCCAAAGCGGCGGCAACAATACCGCACCGCATGGCGGCTCCATGGATATGTCTCTCGCACCTTGGACGAGTCCCGGAATGCAAATATCCCACACCGAACAGCAACAGGACGACGGGCAAAATGGGGTCACGATAACGCACAGACCTATGCCCGGAACGGAAACACCACAATCCGGAAATCAATCCGGCCGGATAACTACCGTTACGCCCTTTAATGACGGCACAATCGGCAGGATTACCATTCCTGCACTTGATAACCGCGTTGCATCAGTGCGTCCGGGGGTAGCTCTCTCTACGCTTGATAATTATATCGGGCATTTTTCCTATACAAGCCAGTGGGATGGCAATATCGCGTTGGCTTCCCACAACCGCGGCAGGGGCAGTTTCTTTGCGGGCATATGGACTTTACAAACAGGCGATAGGATTATTTACGAAACCACTATGGGCGTGAGGGTTTATGAGGTTGTAAATATCTCTCAAATATCCGAAACGGATTTGGATAACCTAAGTCACTCACAAGAAAACACTTTAACCCTCGTTACCTGCGTGCATGGTCAGGCAAGCCTCCGCTGGAGCGTCCGCGCCCGTGAGGTAGTGTAACGGTGCCATAAAAAAATTTTTAAAATAAGTACCCAAAACAGTGCTGTTTTTATAATTATTATTTATAAAAACGGCACTGTTTTTTAATTATTAACCATAAATGACATATGCTTGTCGCTTATTGCAATCTGCCGTCAATTTGTTGTAATTTGGAAGTAAGTTTGTTATTATATGTGCGCTTAGATTCGTTATGGTAACAAATTGGTTGCTGATGGGCTTTTGTAAATTCGATTCATTTACGGTTTATACAATATATCTCTAATGTCGCATTCTTATAATAATGCGACGTTGGGTTTTTAGGCTTAAACGGAAGGTCATGGCTATTAATGTGGAGTTCGATTTTGGAGGTGCGATGTTATGTTTGCATATGAAAAACCGAAAAAAGAACAGGCGTACAAGGGGGCTGTTCAGAAAAAAGAATCTGAAAAAACCGTTGTGTCTCCAAATAGAACAGGTATCCCTGATGCTATGAAAGCTCGATTTGAACAAGCTTCTGGGTTTTCTTTTGATGACGTGCGAGTGTATTATAATTCGGATAAACCAACTCACTTGCAAACTCATTTGCAAGCACTGGCTTATACGCAAGGCAATCAAGTGTATATTGCTCCCGGTCAGGAGAAATACCTAGCTCATGAGTTGGGTCATGTGGTACAACAGAAGCAGGGGCGCGTTAAGCCGACTGGAGCAATTGGTGGAGTGGCGATGAATGATGATGATGAGTTGGAGCGAGAAGCTGATGAAATTGCTTCAAAAAAGCAAATTTTACAAAAAGAGACATGCGCGTCGCAACTAATGGCACCTGAATGCATACGAAATGAGGTGTTATTATCTGATGAATCTATAGGCGGCGTTGCTGAAAATGATGACCCGGAATTGGAACAGGCAACGGATTTCATTCAATTTTGCATATGCACTACCACTTCACTCAATAATGTTATCCAACCAAAGCTGTTTATTGGTAATGTCGAATATATCAATGATGGAGTCTTATCTGATAAGGAAGTCGGTTCAAGGAAATCTATTTCGGAAATTGAATTTTCTGCAGTATCAGCGAAAAAAAGGGCATTATCTATGGTGAAATTCGCTAAAGAATATCGCTTTGGTACTATTAATGATTTTAACGAATGGATTAGACAATCCGAAGCAACAGAGACATTGGCACAAATGGTTCATCAGGAAATTTATAAAAAAATCAAAGAAAAACTGACAAATAGGCAAGAAACAAAGGATGCGAAGACATATGAAAAAGAACACACACATATAGCCGGCACAACCATGTCCACCACAGGTATACTGTTTAATCCGGAAACATTAACTTTAGAATTCTCATTTAACTTTGCGATTTCCAAAAAAAAGCCAAATACAAAGAAATGGGTCACAGAAGGATATATAGTGGAAGATGGTATGTTAAGAGAGGTTTTAGATGAATTGGAATTTGAAGGAAAAGACGTAAAAAAATATAATATCATTCTGCATAACCAATCTAATGCAGAATTCATCGCAACAAACTCAACCGAAACAGCCACTCAGTCTAAGGAGGAAGAGTCAAAAGCTAAAGCTAAAAAAATGGTATTCGATTTATTAAAGGATAAAATGAAAGAAGTTAATTACGGTGCATTACATATACATGCAGACGCTGTATTAATGGATTCAGTTAATAAAAAGGATATTAGAAACCCAATAACCGGAATCTCAAAAGCGCCATGTGAGTTATGCCACAGTGAGGGCGTACCGGGGCGAAGTGATGATGCATCAACAGGTCTTGGCAAAGGGAATTATTTGGATGTTTCTGAAGGTAAAATTAAAGAAATTCATCAAACAGAAGGAAAATCCATTATTAAGAATCTTATTAAGGAAGCATTCTATGACATAGCAAAATGTGAGGATAATGGAAAAGGACTAAAAATAACTGTGAATAACTGGATACCACCGAGTTGGGTAAATATCACATCAACAGAGGTTATAACGCAGATGGAAGAGAAGAAAACAATAGTAGCTTTAGACTCAACAGAGAAAAAAAAACAGTCCGGTGAGAAATATCCGAGTTCCTTGGAAATGGATGCGAGCAAATTAGCCGAACGATATCCGCCGGGAACGAGGCTTCTTTTCGAATACCTGAACAAAACAGTGAATTGCATTGGGATAGTGCTTTCTGTTGAGGATGTGGAAAAAAGCACTGTAAAGGAGCAGTTGATGCCTTTGCAAATTATGGGGGCAGATAAAACCGCCATCACGCTCGTTTCAGTGTGGAAGACATTGGAAAGTGCTTCTAGAGAACAGGCTCGAGCACCGCATGTAGTAGTGAGAGCCGAAAAAATGCTCAACTACAATACGGGTGTAGAATTTTTGTATGATAGACTCCCCTGCCCAGATGTCCGCAACTATATCTTTTCACTATGCGAACGGGATATGAAACCTATCAAAGTTTGACAGGTAAATTTTGAAGAAGCGAATCGGGAGGATGCAAGCAAAATCCCGACCTGCGCAAAGCCCACAAACGCAACCATTTTATCACAAATCAATATAAAAATAGATGTATAAAAAAGAGCCAAAACATTAGCCCCCAAATTTTGCTGGGGGGGGCTTCAATTTTCACTCCTAAATCCACATTGGTGAATGGATATCCGAAAGACTATTAATTCTGTTAGTTATCTCACGCTTCCTAAAATCAGATTCTAATAAGGAATCTATGGATATGCCAACATCAAGTGCGTGTTCGTAGTGGTATTTTGCCAAATGAAGGTTAGTAGGTTCTCCGAAACCAGCGTAAATTGTTCTTAGGTAGTCGCCAAAGATTTTATAAATTTCGTATATAGTGTATTTATCTTCAGTAGTTTCCTTCATTTCGTCCAATATTTCTAAAAATTCATTTACAGTATCAAACTCGCCAGTAGCTGTCAGTAGAGTAACGATAAATCCGAAATATTCTATACCTAATATCGGAATGCCTTCATTGATGAATTTCCATAACTTCACAGCGTAATCATTAGCACCGTCCATATTATCCTCATAATACAAAACTACAGCTTTAGCAAATAATAGCGTAGGTTGTTTGAGCCACAATATATCCGTGTTAAGGTTTTCTAGTCTAGGAATCCAACTTTTTAGTGTGGGTATATCCTCTAAATATATTAAATTCATAAACACGTATAGGTACACAGCAACTCTTATGTCATACATTGGATTTGGTATCCACTTAGCCAACACCTCAAGTCCTAGATTTAGAGACTTGCTGTAATCACCTCTCATGTGTTCTAACATACTTTCCGTCATTAAAACAATCAATCTTTGCTGTTCAAATCCATTTTGAGTACAATGTCTATGACTCTCATCTAAGAGAATCTGTATGCTTCCATATTCAAGTGGTATCATAATTGCTAACTGAAGCTGTAATATAAGTCCAACTGTGACAATTTCGGCAGAAATCGAATCATTTTGCATTACTTCCATTACATCCGCAAGTATTTCTGAGTATCCTTTAAATAACAATTTACACTCAGCACCGAGCAACTTAAATAAAGCCATTTGATTAACGTCATCCAGTGATTTTGCTAACTCATAGCCATTTGTAAAACATATGAGTGCTTCCTCAGTATTTCCAAGTTTCAGCATTGACATACCAGCATGAAACATATTATTTGAGTTTAATTTGTACTGACTCAAGCTAATACTGGGTTTATCACTACTCAAATCTTTCCACAAGCTATAATGGCTGTTCATATTTTAATTCTCCTTTGTTGCAGATTTCAAGTCGTTTTGTGCTGTTAAAATGTAATCACTTCGAACACTTGTCTTTTTGCTTACTTCTTCGTGATTATCTGCCAAAAAAGCCTCAAGCGTTCCATATGATTTTAGTATTGCATTTTTTTCTCTATCGTCTAGACGGGTACATGAATTCAACAGCGTTCTAGACAAAAACTTAGCCTTTCTGAGCTTCATTAATAATTCAATATCTCCATGAACAAACCTTCCATCCTTTATCAGTTGATTTTGGATATTTTCGGCAATTGCTTCAACAGAATCGGTTGGTTCGCCGTAATTGATATAAATTCTATGTTTAAGGTCAGATGGAATATCCGTTTCAACGTCTGATGAACGCAATGAAAAAATTGGACGATTGTCGTCAGTCATTAAAATCGCACCCATTTCTAGCATCACATTTGGGTTTAATTTGCTTATCTCTGCAATGAAACCATGAGACGATTTTATATGGTCTTTTACGTTACGAGATAATTCTTGACCTTTGTGAGTCTTGTCTCGAGCCAAGCGCACCTCAAAGTAGTATGGTGCATTTTCAAATACAGAGCGTACTGCCGTTTCCACTGCATCATAACCATTAAATGGCATTATCATGAATATTCTAATGTGTTCTGGCTTTTGCGTGTCTGATGATTCTTTATTACTTGTATTACCAATTACGCCAGTTCGCAACTTGCTTAATTTAAGCTCTGCAGATTCTTTCTGCTCAGATAGATTTAACGTTTCTAGCATGAGTGCCGAGATGAAATCGTGTATAGATGTCATACTAGCTGTGTCGATAATTCGATGAGAATAAAGCATGGCATTAATATAAACGCCTTGCTCCACGAGATGACGTAAAGATAAACTTTCTAATTGTGCAAGTTTCTTTATTAAAGTACTGTCTGCATTTAAGAGTAATTTTATTGAGCTTCTTTTTTCAATAAAATCCTTCCAAATGCCCCTCATTCTCATTCTAGGGTCATCTAATAAAGAGCGCAACTTTTCTTCTGCTTCCTCTTTTTCAGATGTAACACTTAACGCAGGAATTTCAGAAGGCGAAAATCGCTTTGTGGTCACATCAACATTGTTCCCCTGTCGCCTTAAACTCCATATTAACTGTTGTTCAAGTTTTTCAAACAATAAACGCTCTTCTTCACTTATCTCTGAGAAAATGACACCCTCGCCTAGATTTTCAAACTGGCTCAATTTGACTTTGGCAGGATTTTTCTCGGCATATTTTCTTAATACACTTGTGTCGAATTCGAGTCCGGCATTAATAATTACCACATCCTTTGCATCAGCAAGACGGTAATATTGTGCAGCAGCATGCGAAGAAGAAAAAAAGTATAATGGAGCGCGATTATCCGGCAAAAGTTCATTTTTTGAAAGGTAATCACCAAGAGACATCAAGCCCTTATTTGTTTCAAACAAAAGCAAATCTATTACTTTATTAAAAAAAGAGTCGTAAAACACAGCCATGCCCTTTAATTGGCTATGATGCCATGCGTTTATTTCTTCGAATTTAATGGGTTCAAATTCTGCGAGATACGATAACCTTTCAATTATAACATCTCCCAATTTTTCTTGGATGTATTCGTATGAAGGGTCTGCAACTTGAATGTTGTCCCGAGCGGCTGTAGGTTTTAAATCAGGACTATCAATAACACCTTTAACAAATTGTGCCCATCTTGGCAATAGAGCAGTATCATCTTTTTTTACAAGCATTTTTCGAATGAATATATCTAAAGTGCCAACGGTGTTAATTCCCATCATTCGTCTGTCGGATATATAAAGTATACCCTTAGCTCTATAAGTGCTTCCCTCAATATTTATAGGAAATACATCAAGAACACCATCCGTAAACCTATGGTAAATATATTCATTATACGCTTGTGATGCTCTTCTTGTATCTGAAAAACTCCTGTTCCAAGGAGCCTCAACTGCATTTATAGCCCCTGAATTATTGATATAAATGGGAATGGGGATAAAGTCACAATACTTTATTATTATATCCTTTAGCTTTTTTTCGTCTAGTAAGAACATATGTGTATCCTTAATGAAAATGTTTGCAGTAGAGCCAACCTCAGTCCGTGTAGATGATAGCAAATCACAATCTACAGAGCCTCTGTTTTGCCAACCAAAAGCTACATTTGCCCCACGTTTAAGTGTATCAACATAGACTTTTTCCGCAACAACAAAAGAAGATAGCATGCCAATCCCAAATTGCCCAATAAGTTCGCCAAATGAAGATGAATGTTCATCTCTTCGAGCCTCGCTGGTAGCACCAGAACCAATTACAGCAAGGAAGTTTCTTATATCGCTTTCGTCCATTCCGATTCCGTTATCCGTAACGGAAATACAACAATTGGGTTTGTCAATCACTATATCTATGCGACCAGCTAGGTCTGCATCCAACTCTTTGCGTCTTACTATGCTGTCATGTGCATTTTGCACTAACTCTCGAAGAAAGATATCGGGGTCAGAATATAAACCATCTGCCAGTAATCTAATGAGACCATCGAAGTTGGTTTGCATCCTAAAAGATTCAATTTTTTTTCCGGGGTTATTCACTATACCCACTCCTTCATTTTTATTTCGATGGTAAAACTCAACATACACAACATTACTCTGTATTGTCAGTTTCAGATAACATTCTTTCAAGAGAATGAATTTCTTCGTGGTTTGCTTGAAAAAACTCATTCAATTTCTCGTTTGGAAAAGTATTTTCCGAACAAATGGCGCAGTGCCATTTTAGCCAACTATTAGCGCATTCGTTTCCTAATTCTGATGCATTAAGCCATAAATTCAAGGCTTGTTCTACATCTTTTGAAATATCAAAACCATTGTAATAGATGCAACCTAACGAAAACAGGGATTCTGAATGTTTTTGTTCAGCGGCTAATTTATAGATTTCAACTGCCTTGTCTATGTTTTTATCAACGCCTTTGCCATTATGATATATCCATGCTAGATTGTAGAGAAAAGATGCGTCGTTGTTTTTTCTTATATCTTGCTGAAGATACCACCCTGTAGCCTGATTATATAACGCCATCGCCGTTTTAATGTTATATGCTCCACCTATGCCATGTTCATATAAAAAACCCAAGTAGAGTTTCGCATTCACATTATGCTGCCTAACTGATTTTTGCAACCACCGTCTTGCAGAAGAATAATCAACTGGCACTCCTATCCCATTTATATACATTTTTCCCAATTCAAATTGTGCATATGAGTGTCCTTGCTGTGCCGCTTTTTCAAACCAATAAGCCGATTTGTCTACATCCATAATATCGCCATCAGTTTCTAAAAATAATTTTCCTAAGTTGTACTGAGCAAATGAATAACTTTGGGTAGCCGCTTTTTCGAACCATATAACTGCTTGGGATTTATCTGTTTGAACACCGCGACCATCGCGATAAGCACAGGCTAACCAACTTTGCCCTTCCGAGTTACCTTGCTCTGCCGCTTTACAAAACCATTTTACTGCAATGGATTCGTCTTGAATAACACCATCGCCATTATAATATTTTCTACCTAAACTCAACTGCATAGTCAAATCGCCGCTTTCGGCAACTTGACTATATAGAGAAAATGCTCTCTCCGAATTTTTCGGTACTCCTGTGCCAGTCTCATAAGCCGAAGCTAATTCCCTTTTGGCAGGAACATATCCTTGCTCTGACGCTTTGCTCCACCACTCGACTGCTCTTTCGTCATTTGGAGGAACGCCTATACCACGGCGATGGCAAAGACCCAAACTATACTGAGCAAATAAATATCCTTTATCGGCAGATTTACTAAACCAATCCAAGGCTTGTACTTCATCTTTTTCAACACCGCGCCCATCGCGATAAGCACAGGCTAACCAACTTTGCGCCTCTGCATTTCCATATTCTGCCGCTTTGCGAAACCACGTTATAGCTTGTAAGTCATTCTGTATAACGCCCTCACCATTATAATATCTTCGCCCTAAGCTAACCTGCATACTAACAAGACCATTGTCTGCAGATTTGTGATACCACTCTAATGCTTGATTGAAATCCTTTTGAACACCTCTGCCATTTTCATAAGCCCAGCCCAAATCTTTTTGCGCGTACACATACCCACCAATGGCAGACTTTCTCCACCATTCAATGGCTAACTCATCACTTTGCGGTATTCCTTTACCACGAAAATAACATAAGCCTAGCTGATACTGAGCCCTTACAAATCCCTGATTTGCCGCTTTTTCATACCATATCACAGCCTGTTCGTAATTCTCAGAAACGCCCAGACCATTTTCGTACATACACGCTAAATTGCATTGAGCGCGAGCAAATCCAAGGTTAGCGGATTTTTCGTATTGTAATACAGCATTTTCATAGCTTTGGAATACTCCTCTACCCGCTTCATACATCCAACCTAAATTACAAAGTGCAATTGCATTACCCTGCTCTCCAGCCTTAACATAACATTCAGCCGCTTTGTCGTAATCTTGTTTCGTACCTCTGCCATTTTCGTACATCCAACCCAAATTTGACATAGCCCCTACATGTCCAGCTTCGGCTGATTTTGTAAACCATGTAAACGCTTGATAGTCATCTCTTGAAACGCCTCGACCTTCTAAAAAATCTACTCCGTTTTTGAATTCCCAATTTATCTTGTATGGCAATACTACTTCTACTAGATGGAGTTTTTCTTCTTCCGAAGATGAAAAATGCATAATAATCTTTGGCTCGTAAAAAAAGCCGCAATTATCACATTTTATCGCTTCTTCATTGCATGCGATTTCGCATATAGGGCAAACCGCGTCTTTCAAAGTAACACCACTTTCAATCAAATAATTAACAATTTGTTCTTCTAAACCGACGTTGGTTAAATTTATCTCAAATAGCAAATACTACTAATGAAAGCAAGGCTTGATTGCCGTAATTTGCCAAGACGACATATAATGCCTGTAATTACTACATTATACTACAACGACATCCCTAATAGCAATAGCGTCTTATGTCACATTGCAAATTATCACGATTTTATGTTCGATTTGTTTTTTTGGAGGTAGCTTAATGAAAAAGCAAGACCAATGGCTCTCAGACCTTGGCACAAGGCTTAAAGCTGAACGAGAAAAGCAAGGATTGACCCAGCAGACTCTTGCTAGGAAAGCCAGCACAAAGCAAGATTACATCGCTCAATTGGAGCGCGGTTCTCGAAACCCTAGCTTGCGTACTTTAATGAATATTTTGTCGGCATTGGATATTTCTGCCGATTACCTAATATACGGCACAAGCAAGGAAAGAACAGATGCGATGGCAGTGTTGCTCAACGACTTCACTAGTTTTCTGTCGCGCCGGAGCGTGGGGGATGTTGCCGCTTATTATGATATCGTCCGTTTCATATCAAAGTACGTTTATACAAACAGCGGATAGGCTTGTGAAAAATCTGTAAACAAATTTATTAAAACCAGCTCATCATCCATACCATGTATGACATAGGGCTATTTTTCCGCGCAAGCAGGGGTTTAGGCGTAGAATTTCGCCACAAATCGGATAGTTTGGGTGAATTTTACCCAACTGCCACCGATTTTTTGTAATCTCGTCCATTTTCGTTGCGATTTTACCCTGTTTGTCCGTGCCACGCCGAGTCCCCCGTACCCCCTAAGTTTTTCATATCTCTAAATTTTGAATAGGCTTCGGGAATTTCAAAACAGGGTATTTATTCAACAAAGAAACCTTATGAACACAGGGTTTGTTAGCACTCAAATATCTTGAAATGCGGAAATCTCACGCGACACCCTTCCGCGTTGTCCGCTGATAAGGTTGTAAGGATTTTGCCCCCTTGCCAAAGAAAGTGTAACAAATAAACAAACAGACCCCCTATAATAAACCTATGTGTAGAAACACGTATTTACATTTACGCACGTAGAAATGATTATATAATTCTTATATACCTTAAAAAGTATATATATGTTTGTTACATTGTTACACATCATGTCCCAGCTTCCTCGTCCTTCGCTGTTTTCAAACAACGCACAACACCGCATAATTGCTGGCGTTTCTCGATGTTGGCAGTCCATGCCCTGCACAGCTTGTTTCCAAACCGAGCCGAATTGCTCTTGGACATGATATATTTTTAGAAGTGAATTATCGCGCAAATCGGACACGCATAACGCTTCGTCCTTATAATTTCATAACATTTTACTGCATGAATTCAAAGGCTTGTTCCCAAAACGCTGGCTGTCGCGACTGGATTACCTTCGCCACTGTGCCAGCGGAAAACGGAAAGCTCGCCCGACAATGGCGCGTCCAGCTTCATAAAGTGGAACAGCTTGTTAGGGCTACAAGGGCTACACTTAGGGCTACACCAAAAACCCAGCGTTTATCAGCAAAACTCCCTTTATGTAGATGTGTAGAGTATGTAGACTATATATTATATACGTATGAGAAATGTTATTTTTATTTTGTCGCGCACGCGTGCGTGTATATAAAAAAAGAGCTACTTATATTTCAGCACAGTTTAGGGCTACAAGGCTACAAAAGACAGGCAAGGGGGGTATTATAAACCTGTGCCCATTTGCTTTAGCAACGTGGGTGGGGTCTGCGTGAAACTTCCGCATTTCAAGTGGCTTGGGATTCAAAAGGCTTAAACAAGCTCCCACCAAACCGCTATTTACAAGGCTTCGAAGGGAATGTTTTTTTCTGATGCCTTGAATACTGCCCTTTTTTGCCATGATTCAAGATTTTTCGGGAATATTGGGGAAATTATGGGGTGCGGGGCAATGGACACGCAGGCAGACTGCTGGGATGCCACACAGGGGCAGTATGGTTGGGTTGGATATTTTACGATATGTAAATCTTGTCCATATATTAATGAGGGAACACCAACAAGCGAAAGCCTCCCTGCGGAGACTACGCTTGGCAAATGTTTATTTTTCTTGCGGTGGCAGGGCTTTGGTATTATAATTCGGACATATCCTCTGCGGCATCGGTTTCCGGCGCAGCTTCAGCGGTTTGTGCCGCGACATATGTCTCTGCCGCTTGCTCAATGAGCATATTGCGGCTGATACGTTGCCCTGTTTCGGCTTCTGCTTTCGCGGCGAGGGCATTCAGTTTTTCGATTGTATCGGGTGTTAGCCGAATGGAAATGACTTCTCGGTGGATATGTTCGCGCTTTCTTGGAAGTGTGCCGTTTTCGGGTTTGCCGTATCTATACGCACCATTACCCGGAAGGTTGGGTGTGAGCAAGCGACGGATTTGCGAATACCCAACCCCTGCCATTCCCAGCGAGGTCAACCATGTACGCATACTGAAACGTGGGTTTTCAAAATCGCTCTGCGCCCTTGCTATTACGCGCTGTTTCCGTTTTGCCGTGTCGCACAGGGCTGTTATAAATTTTGAGTATTCCGTTATATTTTCGCCGTCGGAAATTTTGAACCAGTCAAATGAAATGCGGTCTGGCAATACTCGGATGGGCAATTCATCCGCTCCAATTGCCATTTTTATGAGCGATGATTTCGCATTCACTAATTTGCAGAGATTGTCTATCGCCTCGGGTGAAAACCCATCAAGCGGAAAATCAATGCTGATACTGTCGACGGGCGTTTCCGGCTCGGCTGGAATTTCAATGGTTTGGGCTTCCAACTCGGCAGATTCTTCCGATGTTTCCATTTTAGGCACAGTTGTTTCTTCCCCTGCATCGCCTTCCGGCACAAAGCCGCGTTCTGCAAGGGCTGTTAAAAATTCGTGTGAAAGTTCCCCGATGACACATCCGTTTCTGTCCACCACTATGTTTCCGATTTCAAATGCATAGGTTGGTGGCTTTTTGTAAATGGCTTCTACTCCCAAAATCTCGCTGATTACCATTACAAGCTGTTTTCTTTCTTTGCCGCTTACGTTAAAGTTGTAATTTTTCATGGCTGTTGCCCCTTTTCGGTTTATTCCCCTTGGGCTTGCCGTGCTTGTGAAAACCGCCGCATCCTGTGGGGTAAGACCATCATAGCTCACGTTCGGCAATGCCAGCAAGGAACAACACATGGAGCTTAATCCATTGATTTCACTTGGTTTGAGATGGTCTTACATTTTGCAAGGTCATCCCGATTGTCCGAAATAATAGAAATAAATATAGCTTGTCTGATACCAAACTGGTGTCAGACAAGCACACAACAAACGTGGCTTGACCGACCCCAAACTGAGAGCGGACAAGAAGCAATAAACCCTGTGCTGAAAATGATGGAGCTTTCGTCTTGCGTAAAAAAGCACTTCGCCTGTTTTGTGTTCCTTCATTATATATAGACAGGCTTTGCGCATCATAAATCATAAACTTCGCAAAAACATTTGCGCGATGCGCATTGCAGTTTCTGCGCATGAGTGTGTCCTGCTAAAAAAATCCCATCCATACAACGGAAAAATGTCGTAATCATGGGATTTGGAGGCATCGTTCGCTACATATCCAAATTAATTTTTTGCGCATCGGCAATTTTGCCGTACAAGGCGCGAAAGCCCCCTGCGTAACCCAAATCTTCGTACATAGGGCTTGTTTCCCTGCCACGCAATTATACGCTTGGGGATTGAACGCCGCTTGGCAGGGCTTTTCTTTGCCGCTGGAGGGCTAGTCCTGCGCACCCGATTCCCCCGTACCCCCTATGTTTCTACAAATCCTCGAAAAATTTGATATTCTGCGAAAATATCAAAAAAAAGTGCGAACGTGCTATGAGCAAAGCCAGCAATAATCACTGATTTCGCGCCATCTTGAATCTTGAATTTGCAAAAATTAACGTGCGACCCATTGCCGGTGGTGTCACAATGTAGCACAGTTGTTGACTCCCCCCCCTATGGTCATTTTGCACAAAAATATTTTAAGGCTGTAACCATGTAACCACTGAACCAATAAAAAACTGTGCCTTATACAAAAATATGTTTTTTTGCGTAGCGCAGATTTTACACGTACCTACTGATATATAAATTTTATGGTTACAAGTATATATAACGGTTACACTTGGGCTTGCGCATTCTGCGTGTCCGCAAGCGGTGAATGCTGGAAACATCACGTTTCTGCGGATGGACTTGGAAGCCAACCCTTCGAGCTTCTGCGCAACTATTTGCCATGCGCAATTCGGTGCGCTGGTTTTGGCGTAAAATTCAGATGACAAAATGTCGTCAGCCTTCGTAAAAAAAGGACTTGCGTGGGGCTTGGCAATAGGAAACGTGTACTGGCATCGCTCATAAAATATACAACCGCATATTCGCGAGAGGTATATTTGTGAAAAATGATGTCGCTTATACAACAGACACCGATAAAATATCCGTACATAAAATGAAATTCACTGTTACAAATCGCCGCCCAAAATTTACCGAAAAAGAAAAGGACAAAGCAAAAACAGAGATAGAAAGACAGCTTTTCGAGGTTTTTAGGAAAAATGATTGACTTGATTAGAGGCGGTAAACGAGCTATGATTATGAGCGTGGGCGCGGCTCATTTTTTATACATCGCTATGGAGGTAAGCGATGTTTGATGCAATTTATACTCGCCAATCCGTTGAGAAAACGGACAGTATTTCAATCGAAAGCCAGATTGAGTTTTGCAAGTACGAGACCCGTGGAAATCCTCACAAAGAGTATATCGACAGAGGATACAGCGGCAAAAACACCAGCAGACCTGCGTTCGAGGAATTATTCTCGGACATACAGCAGGGCAAGGTGTCGCGTGTAATAGTTTACAAACTTGACCGCATAAGTTGCTCAATATTGGATTTTGCCAACATGATGGAGGTTTTCCAAAAGCATAACGTGGAATTCGTTTCCAGTACGGAGAAATTCGATACATCCACACCAATTGGACGCGCAATGTTAAATATCTGCATTGTTTTTGCACAGTTGGAGAGGGAGACCATTCAAAAGCGTGTCGCAGATGCATATTATTCACGAAGCAAGCGCGGTTTTTACATGGGTGGGCAAATCCCCTACGGTTTCGGCATAGAAAGCGCAGTTATCGATGGGGTAAAAACGTCCAAGTACGTTCCCATCCCGGAAGAAAGCGAACACATGCGGTTGATATTTTCCATGTACGCTAACCCCGCAAATTCACTAGGTGACATTGTCAATTACTTCAACGAGCGAGGAATAGAAAACTTGCGTGGCGGTGTTTGGCACACAGGGAAAATAAGCTCCATGCTCCGCAATCCGATATATGTTGAAGCCGATGCGGATGTCTATGAATTCTTCAAAAGCCAAGGGGCAAACGTAATAAACCCCGTTTCCGATTTCACAGGGTACAATGGTTGCTATTTATACCAAGGCTCGGTTTCCGCAACAAGGAAGCAAGCCGACCTTGCCGACAAAGAAGTGGTGCTTGCACCGCATCAAGGCATCGTATCATCACAGGATTGGTTAAAGTGCAGGCTGCGTTGCCTTTCCAACAAAACATCAACACGAACTTGTAAAGCCAAAGCATCATGGCTCACAGGCAAGGTGAAATGCGGAAAATGTGGTTACAGCCTACTCGTTGTCAAATCCAACAGCAAATGGCGCAGATATGTAATTTGTTCCATGCGGAAACCATCAAAAGGCAAAGGCTGTTCCGGCACAGGTGGTACTATTTATGCAGATGTGCTGGAAGATTACATCATCGGCTCAATCCGAAAGCGGTTGGCTGAATTTAACGCATTACGAGGGCAAGAACCCGGCGACAAAAGCCCAAAAATCAACGAAAATAAAATCCGCATATCGCAGATTGATAGCGAGATTGACGATTTGCTAACAAAAGTTGTCGGCGCGAATTCCGTCCTTATGCAATACATCAACGAGAAAATCGAATCACTGGACACGGAACGCAGACGATTACAAGAAGAAGTTTTATCCGCCAATCAAAACCAATGCAAAACAAACATGGATGCAATTACTGACCATGTGGAACAATGGGATAGCACTTCCTTCGAGAACAGGCAAGCGGTGGTTGATACGCTGATAAAAGTGATTCACATCGCGGATGGCAACATTGATATAACATGGAACATTTGACGGTTCATATCGTCAGTTTTTTTAAGGAAATTTTTGCTGGTATCTACGTGCTTCGGTGAATCGTGCAGACTCTGTCAAAAACACGTTTAAGGATTAAACTTTAAAACACACATACGCAAATATTGATGGGCGAATAAGCCAGCCCCGTATAACCCATAGTGAGTTATCCGAAGCCCGTCAAAACAAAAAGTTCTTGGTGAACGAGAGTGGATTTTTTAATGCCCATTTAGATGTCCATATCTCGAGCGTCGCATTATACTTAGTGAATTATACGGAATTAGGCGAAAAAGCCGCATTAAACAGTCTTGCACGTATAAAGCCTAATTTTGGATAATTCTTATAGCACGAAACTGCGGGTGATTGCTACTCGCTACTATGGGGATTGAATTTTCTTCAGCGTATCCGAAATGCCCGAAAACATCAATTTTACTCTTTTCTATGTTCAAACAACTTGTAAATTATATAAAATAATTAAAAAGAAACACAGAATCCCCCTCCCCAATAAAGAGGCGAATTGTTGATTTATGCGATTTTTACCATGAAAGGCGGCGGTTTTCCGTATTCGATATGTTTTATTAAATTCGTTGAGCCGCATACGGGACATTTTGAAATATCAACGCCCATAATTTTTTGAATAAGTTCTGCTGTAGAAAGTTTTTGTTGATTTTTAATGGATGTGCATGTAAGCAACTTACATATCAATAACATAGTTTTCTTATTTCTGTTGCTTAAAAAACCGTAATGACGAATTTTCATAAATCCCGGCGGTAATACGTGAATCAGAAAACGACGAATAAATTCTTCCGCCGAAACGGTCATTACTTTCCATTTGGAGTTATCCTTGTAATCGCGCCATTTGAAGCTGACTTTTCCGTCAGAAAGGTCTGTAATTCGGTTATTTGAAATTGCAACTCTGTGCGTATAACGCCCTAAATATGCCATTACCTGCTTCGCGTTTCCGAAGGGTGGCTTACAATAAACAAACAAACCATTCCTTCTGATACAGTGATGTCAAAAATTTGTTAAATATTTTATCTTCTTTCAACTCATAGGACTCGTTAAAAAATAATAATTGTTTTTCAACAAATGCTTGTTTCAAGTGAAAAAGAAACTTGCCTCTGAATTTTCGTGACAATACTTTTATAGGTATAAAGAATTTTTCACGGGTGTTTATCCATTTATCCGTACAATCCATTCCTCCGCCCGGAATAACACAATGAATATGCGGGTGATGCATCAAGTTTTGTCCCCATGTATGAAGAATTGACGTAAATCCTACTGCTGCTCCAAGATATTTTTTATCACCGCATAATTCTGTAAGTGTTTCCGATACTGCTTTAAATAGAATTCCATATACTGCTTTTTGATTTTGAAATGCAATTGTGTTTAACGCATCCGGAATTGTAAATACAACATGGAAATATCGGACATTTAAAATATTTTCTTGCTGATTGTGAATCCATTTTTCCTTTTCAAGTGATTGACATTTCGGGCAATGCCTGTTCTTACATGAATTATATGCGTTCCGGCTATGCCCGCAGTCATTGCATAATTCGATATGTCCACCTAATGCTTGCGTTCTGCACAATTCTATTGCAGACATGGCTTTTAAAATATGCAGCGGTAAGTTGCGAGTTTGGCGGTATTCTTCGCCGTGGGTCTGAAAAATACTTTGCACTTCCACGCGCGATTTACCCATTTGCGTTGTTCTCAACGTGCATCGTGTCCATAGGACTTTTAACATTGATGGTGCTAATCGCCGCAATATGCAGATAAAAACAAGTGGTTTTAATTTCTGAATGGCCCATGAGTTTCTTTATAAGAAATATATCAGTACCATCATCCATTAAATGGGTCGCAAACGAATGCCGGAGTGTATGGGTTGTTACTTTTTTAGTTATGTTTGCAGCCGCCACATGCTTTTTGAGCATATCTTGTGCAGACTTTGTGGTTATGTGCGTTCCTGTATGGTTGCGGCTGTAAAACATCCATTCTCCGGGACGATATGCTTTCCAATATTCACGAAGAGTTTGAAGATTATTTTCTGAAAGAATTGCATAGCGGTCTTTTTTACCTTTACCTTGATTAATGAATATCTGCATCTTTTTACTATCTATATCTTTTACACGTAACCCAACTACCTCGCTGACTCTTAAACCGGAACTGTACATCGTCATTAGCATACATTTATCTCTAAGATTATCGCAAGCATCAAATAATTTCTGCACTTCTTCTTTCGTTAAGATGTCCGGTATCCGGCGAGTTATTTTATGTCGCGGCATTTTTCTTAGGTTTATTGGCATATCCAAAGTTTCTTCATATAGAAACTTTAAACCGCTACTGTATGTGTTTATTGTACCTGATGTCAGCTTTTTTTCAATTAAAAGATAGTATAAAAAATCATTTATTTCTTCTATTCCCAACTCCGTTGCGGGTTTATCGTAATAATTTTGAAACTGCTTTGCTTTAGTATAATATTCATCTTGAGTATGTTTACTCAATCCATGTAGCTGTGTGTCATATTGTAACTTTTGTAAAATTTCTTGTTTTGTCATTTCAGATTGGCTCTCCCTTCGATTTTTGCGGTTACGCTCATCTTGAGGATTGCCTGTTTTCTCTGAAATAATGCGAAATTGAGTTGGATCCGGGGGTTCTTTCTTTTAAAACCACTG
>Ga0131853_10004853_pt1 | contig 24164 bp, 10 predicted proteins | sample TergutLab28metaG_FD_92764 | JGI IMG/M metagenome (GOLD analysis project Ga0131853, IMG submission 92764) | Labiotermes labralis P1 segment gut microbial communities from Petit-Saut dam, French Guiana - Lab288 P1 (version 2) (version 2) | ecosystem: Host-associated > Arthropoda: Insects >...
CTTTTGTTGTAGCGTCCCATTGTATCTGCCACTTCGCTATTGTCTTTTCTGCTTCTTGTCTCGCTATTTCGCTTATCGGAATTTTGTTATAACACATTTCGCTGTTTTTAATGGCCTCCTTGGGAATTTTATCTGCTAGATCGTTTCCGCTGTTGCCAGCCTGGGCCTTTATCCATGTATAGCCTATATGCCAGTTTTCTTTTTCCAAGTCATTTGTCTTTCTCCTAATTTCTTCAATTAGGTGTTTTATATTTTTAGCGTTTTTTAGAGAGAATATTGTTATCTTGCTGTCTGTGAATACCTTGACTGTTCGTGGGGTGTTGTTATCTAGATTTATCGTTTCTAATGCATGTAATGCTTTGAGTATTGCTGTCTGCTCAGCTTGATTGTTTGAGCACCTGTTGTTGAGTTTGTGTTTGATTTGATGAGTTAGTTTGTTTTTGAAGTATATGGCGATCCCCGAGCCAACTCCTTGTTCAGTCTTGCTTCCATCTGTGTATATGTGTATTGTGAGTTCCATATTTTCATTTTGTTCAGTGATTCTTACTGTCCGCCGAGTGGGTCCAATCTTGATGTTCTGTTTCGTGGTCCAGTAATTGATTTTGCTGTCCTTAGTGATTCTGTATAGATTAGCTGCCTCTTCGGTCTTTAGTTCTACCGGTGCATTGCCAGTTAGGATGTAGAGTGCGTCATTGCAGGTAGTACATTAGGCCTTGGCTATCTTGATGTTCATCACCCGTTGTACTCTACTGTATAGGGTCCTGTTGCAGTTCTTTTCCATGGCTCTGACCCATACTGGTGCGCCATACAGCAAGAGTGGTAGTATGGCTTCTTTGTAGATGGTGTTGAGCGCTTCTTGCTTAAGTCCCCAGTTTAGTTTTGCTGATTTTGTTAATGTGTGTATTAACTGCGTACATTTGTTTGTTGTGGAAATAATATGCTCTCTAAAGTTCAGCTTTGTGTCTAGAGTGATTCCTTAGTATTTAATGCTTTTAGCCTGTTGTAGTGGTTTAGAGTTCAGTTATACGTTGACTTCGGTTATTTCTTTTCTTTTCCTTCTCGTGGCTAGCATAATTTTGGATTTTTGTTTGTTAAAAGTAATTTTATTTTCTTTTGCCCAGTTTGTTATTTTGTTTATTTCTATGTTTGCAAAGTTTTCGGCTTCTTGGACGTTTCCCGCCCGTACTGCTATAATTAGATCATCGGCAAATGCTATGGCTTTGGTGCGTTTCCCATAATTCAGGTTAACTAGCGAGTTGAATTGTATGTTCCAGTAGCCGGGGCCGCAGCATGAGCCTTGGGGGCAGCACTTGGTGATGTCTCGTTTAATTTGGATGCTATTAGTATGTAAGGTTGCTGTCCTATCGCTGCAGTAGCTTCTGGTTAGGTCATAAAGTTTTTTCGGGCAATTGAATATTTTTAGGATGTGTAGTATATTCGGCCACCATGCCGCGTCGAATGCCCCCTGTACATCGAGGTTTATGAGTATTGAAATGTGTCCTTGTCTGAACCCCTCTTCTATGTATTCTTTAACTGCTAGTGTGGCATCTGTGGTGCTCTTTTTGGGGTGAATCCATATTGATTAGGGTTCATGAGATTGTTACTATATAAATGGTGCGTGACTCTGTTTATTAGTAGTTTCTCTAGGACTTTACCACCCACGTTTATGAGGCTTATTAGTCTGTATTTAGACGCATCCTGTACTTTTTCTTTGCCTGGCTTGACTATTGGGATTATTTTGGCTCTCTTCCATCTCTTGGGGAAACATCCTGCTTGCAGGCATACAGTGTATATTGTGTACGTGAGCGAGGGGAGCTGCTTGTAGACTCTTTTGTAGATTTCTCCCGTGATTCCGTCTTCTCCAGGAGCCTTTTTGTTTTTAAGTTCTTCAATTGCGTTCTTGATTTCTGTTGGGGTGAATTCTCTGTCGTCCTCTGTTTGGTTGGGTTCCCTGATTTCCCTCCGGATTCTTTTGTGGTAGTCTGTGTTATCAGTTCGGTCGTCTTTTGTAATTGGGTGGTCTAGTATTACCTGGGCTGTTTCATTAAGGTTAAATGTGTAATAGCCTTCGGGTTTTAGTAATGTCGTCATAGGTATTACTCTTTTATATTTATTTGTCTCCATCTTGTAAACTGTGTTCCACGGATTGGTACTTGGTGTTAAGTTGCAGTATTCTTTCCACGATTTTATTTTTCCCTTTTTTATTGCTGCAGACACCTGGCTTTTTCCTCGTAGTATATCTTTTTACGGGTCTCCCTCTGTTCTGCGGTACGCGTTCTTTGATAGAGTCTTCTTAGGGCATTCAGTCTTTTCCTCTTGTAAGTTCCTGTGTCCACCATGGCGGTGACTTATATTTCGTCCATTTTTGATTGGCTTGTGCATTTCTAAATGAGTTGTTGCATGCCGTTGTGATTGCTTCCTGTAATTTGTCTACCAATTTCTCAATGTCGCAGGTATGTATGTATTTATGTATGTGTGTGTGTGTGTGTGTGTGTGTGTGTGTATGTATGTGTGTATGTATGTATTTATGTATGTATGTGTGTGTGTGTATGTACATATGGATGTGTGTATGTATGTATGTCGTTTACTCTATTAAGTTGCAAATATTAAATCATTTGGCTCTCGGCCCTTTCTTCATTGGCCCGTGGTTCCTCTAAAGCAATATAATATTGCTTTGCCAAATGACTGGTGTCTGAACGGCCTGCGGTTAATGAAGTTTGCGCACCACAGCGATAAGCAAAGCAGCTCTTTTTGTTTGCCATTCAGCACGAATACAAATATTAGGTTTACTTTTAATTAAATATTCCTAGAGGCTAAACACCTTTTCACCAACCGTATGCCCATCTACCAAAACACGCTCCTGTTTCACGTTCTCAGCCCAGAAACGTAAGTCCCTTTCGGCCTTTGGTAAGGCACTAGGACATTGTCACGGAAATTTCTTTCTGTAACACTGACCGCGTATACAATAATGCGCATAAACGTGTTTCGTACAAAACGCGACTGTACTGCACTCTACTGTACTGTACACCTATATGTGGCTCATAACAGACACAAGAATTGGAGTTCGTGAATAAGGCAATTAACACTTACATTTTATAGAATCAGAGGGTCTCATGATCAGCTGAGCAACATGTAGTTACTCAAGAAAGCTCTGACGTAACGGCAGGGCATATTTAGACTATACGCATGACAGATGTGACTCAGAAGTTGCCGACAAAGCCCAGCTTTCCTGAATTATTATTTCTCGTTTTGTGAACGAATTATTATCATTAATAATAATTATAGGGTTAAAACCATCTCCTGAGGTAAATAGCGAGAAAACCCATAATTTGCGTTGCTGAAATTAAAAATATATAACAAGTTCAATGGAACCCATTTTCGTTTCAATTTTATGGCTAGCCTATTCTTGTAGTTTGACATACTGAGTCCCAGATTAACCTTAAGTTATGTTATATTTAACTTTCTAGGCATAAGACTGCACCATTAACCCATCCGAATTTTAAATTCTCGTAAATTATACTAACATTTATTGGCCCAATGTCGAATTAAACTCGACAGCGCTTTCCGCTGTACCATGTCCGTGTCGAGCTCAAATCGTCACGTTATTTTTAGGTTTAATTTTGGTTTTCTCTAAGATCCAGTTCGCCAGTGGCTGCTTTTAAATTTTGAAGATTAGAGATTTTCTGGAAAATTAATTTGGGCCAGACAGTTGCACTTCAAAAGAATAATTTGGACTGCATTGTTTCAAACCATTGGCTCCCACTGCACGCAACACTTACTGCTTCTTCATTACATTGAACCAAACAGGTGTTATTGTTTAGAAATATAATTAGTGCTTATTGTAACACAACAGAACACAACAGTGCTTCATAACAATTGGAATTCATCACTGATCGTACCTACTTACTGATCGAGGATGACCTCAGGTTTGAGATGAAACTAAGGCATCAATTCATGAATCACTCTGGATATATCGTTTCTTAATTTATGTACATACAATAAATCGTGGTACACGCGTAGAATGAAACCATAATCTTGACAGAACATATATTATCCATTCAGAATGGGAACACTGTATTTACGTACTGCATTTATTTTAGTCCCGCTTATTAAATTTATAATGCACTAACATACTGCGTCAAATGTTAAGTGCTTGCTAAATTTATTGTTAAGCGCTCTGCTAGTTTCGATGCATAATGGGGCACTGTTACTTAAAAAATTCCTGGTATGCAGATAAATTTAAGACATGTGTCGTATTATTGTCGGAGGCTCTTCAATCAAAAGCCAGAGCCTGTCCCACGTGTTGACTCTGTAGGAGACACAGGTATAAGGCGGCAGGATTTAGGTCGGGCGATCGCGAAGGCCAAGAAACAGTCCGTTCTACCACATCGATCGATCTATGTAGTGAGAATCCAAAACCTGCCTTACCTCGCGGCGAAGGTGGGCAGGAGCTATATCATCAACAAACCACACAGTTTGTCGTGTTGTCAAAGAGTATTTGAAAGAATGCATCCGTTGCCATGTCTCTTCATATTTGTTATGTATGTTACCCTCAAGGTGTTACATCCCTTATTTCGTGAAACACCCAGTTCCTTTATACACTAACGGAAAGTACGGGGTTAACTTTATAATAAAGGACAATTCAATATTTTTTCCAGTTATTCCTTAGGACGAGAACTCAGAAAGCTATGATTGAGGCATTCACCAGTTTAGAAAAGGCAGCTAAGGGCATAAATCTGCTTATTAATCAAGAAAAGACCAAATATATGCCATTAACTAAGAAGACCCATGCAAGTTATCCTCACTATCTAGAAGTTGGACCATACAAATTTCAAGTAGTTCATAGTTTCACTTACTTAGGGTCAGATGTCAACTGTAAAAATGACATCAGTGCAGAAATTCAAAAAAGATATCCTAGCCGCAAACAGGTGTTTCCACGGACTGAGAAAGCATCTTAGGTCCCACTTGACCTCAAAACACACTAAAACATTGATGTATAAAGTACTCATTAGACCTGTACTTACACACGCTTCTGAAACACGGACTCTGTCTAAAAACAAATGAGCGGCGGTTAAGTCTGTTTGAAAGAAAGGCACTTCGCTGTATCTTTGGAGCGAAACAAGAAAATGAAACGTGGCGGAAAATATAAAGCTGTGAACTATATGAAGCATTTGTTAGTTACATCACAGTAAAAAGTCTAGCATGGCCTGGGCACTTGATGCCTTTGAATAATGACAGAACTCTTAAAAAAAATATTCAACACTAAACCGGAAGGAATAAGAAGAGTTGGAAGACAGAAATTGCGATGGAAAGATGGAATTGATCAAGATTTGAGAATATTAGAGATCGAGAATTGGAAGAAGGTCGCCCTCGACAGAGACGAATGGGCAAAGCTTCTGAAGAAGGCCAGGGCCAAACTGTAGCTGTCGAGTCAATGATGATGATGATGATTCTTAGGACGTCGAGCCGAAGTGAATTAGGGCACAGAGGGTCTTAATAATTACACTAATAAACTGTTTATTGTGTGTAATATTTCGACTGGTAAGTTATTTGTGAAGTGGGAAATTCATTATTTTATGAAGTACCTAGTTATTTCATTAATTAACGGCACGTTTACAATTACGAACGATTGAAACCTTCAACGACGTATTCAATTTATGACGCCAGTTATAAATTCTTGCTTGAGAAGTGGGCTCTTTTGGGTTTTACGCAGTGAGTAGTGCCAATTTCTTTCAGACGTTTAAGGATCATATCGGTCCCATTTTCAAGGGTGAAGAATTAAAAAATAAAGCCGGTCAAAGTACCAAAAAGCAACCAAAGAGCTAACTGTTTGTCTGTTTAGTCATTCCTGCGTTTTACCTCATCGCCAGGCTCAGTAACAGACACCTTAAACTATAACTGTAATTAAGCTGACGCTAGCGATTTTCCCGTCGCAATTGAAGACCTCGGCGTGGAAAAACTAAGGACTATTGCTCAAGAGGCAATAGGCCTTTATGAGGGCATAACTTTGGCTGGATGGCTTTCTGGGAATCGAATCGAGATTGGTCATGTCTAAGGTTAGACTAGCAGGGAAAATCAGGCGCTTAGGTGAAGCCACCAATCCTGAGAGGAGTGCAGGACATGCCCCGACTTTGCGCTTTATAGTCTGGCATTCTTCTTAAACTTGAGTTAAAAAAAGCGCTGACAAAACCCAGTCCGGTTAGTCGAAAAGTGTCAGCTGGTCACGATTCATTATGTCGATATGGCAATCTTTAGGCAGGTAGTACTGATAAGTCTGTCGAACCCAGTCTTCTTATGACCCGTGCCAACCATTTTTCAGCGCAGGTATCTGCCGAGTTGCTGAACTAAGGGTTCCCCATATCAGCTAACTTTGAGTCGAATCTTTCGGTTAGTCCTGATGTGGTCGGCAAAGAATGATCTCTCAAAACCTCGTGAATTTCTTATGGATTGAATGAACTTCCTTCCTCCACTCCAGTTGGTAACATAATTGCTCTGTTTTGCTCTTTCCATACTTCTTTGCTCTCTGTCTCTGAGCTTCCCATAGACAATCCTCATTCTCGGTAACATGCAATGTAAAGCTTGTATAACTTGCGTTTCAGGAGTCTCGGCCGTTATTCAATTGCAGAAAACAAAAGGGGCTATAAAAATCTGGATGCGGGATTCAAATTCTTTTGGTTCTTAAATTACAAGAAGTCTCAAAATCACAAATTTCGTAAGATGGTCCTGATAAACAAGCATAAATTTGCGCGATATCAGCCTGCAGGCACGAGATAGATGAGAACTGCACTCTGTTGGGTTACTGCACAGAGAGTAGTGTTTACTTCATACCGACGTTTCGGGACAACCTATCAGTCCCATCTTCAAAGATTAAGAATCCAAAAAATAAGGCGATCGCCCTAGTACGGGATCTATATGGGGAAGAGTGTGGGTGGTGATAAGTTCTTAGTAGCGTGGTGCGAGCCTATAGAGTTAATGTAAGTGGATGGGAAGGAGGAAGGAAGTCTAGTCGTCAGTGCTGCTTTGGGGGAAAGATTCTAACGGATGCAATAGCAAGACGCTGGAAAACATCTAATATACATGCACAAAGTTGGGGAAGATAAAAAGAAAGAAAGTGCAATAAATGATTTATAAATGGATAAATGCAAAACAAAATAATAGTAAGGGGAAAAAGTCAAAGCCCATTCTCCATGGTAAAAATACCACATGCAGAGACGGGAGACAAGAGGAACATAATAATGTGGAATCAAAGGCAGAGAAAAACTAAAAGAGGAAGGAAATTAGAAGACTAGAAAAATGAACAAATCAGTAAACTGAAAGGGAATCTCGGCGCTACGCCACCACGGTGAAGCAGCATGGAAGGATAGGTACATAATTAATACAGGAGTGGCAAACAAGGAATTTAAACGTCTTAACAGGAAATCCAGAAAAGGGGGGAAGAAGAAGAGTTTGGTAAATAATTCGAGGAAGAGGGAGAAGGGAAGAAACAATTCGAAAGTAGAAATAGAAATGAAACGGAAAAGGAGCAGAAAAGAAGCAGACGCAAAGAAAAGGGTGAAATGAACAGGGAAACTCCGTGGCCTCCTCAGTCAAAATCTTCGTGAAGATATTTTGGCCTTATTTAACATGTCCTCACTTCTACGCACTTCTCCGTTGGTGGGCAATTCTGCGAGCAGATAGATGGAGTTGCCTCGGGCTACCCGCTCTCTCATGTCATCGTTAACTTCTTTATGGAAAACCTTGAGGACAGGGCCTTAGCACAAGCTATCCACAAACCGCTGTGCTTATTCCGTTACGCTGACACTTTTGTCATCTGGCCACACGGAACAGAGAAGTTAGAGAGATTTCTTTGACCATCTGAATGGCCTTCACGGTAATATTCAATTCACCGTGCAGATGGAAAAAATGGCCACCTACCTTTTCTTGACATTGAACTATACAGGATACCGGATAGCTCCCTGGATCATAGACTATGGTTATAGTATGAAACAGATAAGATAGGCCCTCAAAACCCGGCAGTTAGAACGTAAAAGACGAAAGACAAGCTCACCTCTGTCGCTTTTCTTCCATGTATCCAGACGACATATGGCCGGCTCAGCAGAATGCTGGCCAAACACAATATCAAATGTGACGTTCTGCCGCCTAGGAAAATCTCCAGGTTCCTTTATCCGGTTAAGACCTGGGACTGTGGACAGTGGGGGTATACAGCATACTCTGTGAGTACATGTACATCGTACAGACTGATCGATCTATTGAGACCAGAAAAAAGAGCACAACCGACACATACGATTTGGACATCCAGACACATCGGCGGTGGCAGAACATACGTTCATCCACAACCATCATAAAATTTCAAGACACCCGGAACCTTCCTACTGTACCCGGCTATATGGACCAAATTATCAGGGAGGCTGTTAAGTTGAAACTCTACCATAACAATATGAACAGGGAGATAGGCCTGACTTTGAAAGCGTCGTGGAAACCCCTCTTTCGCCTGCTTAGAGAAAGTAGAGGGCCCCTCAGTCATAGTGAGGAGCTTATGGCCCTATTTCCGCAAGCTGTAACGGCTGTTCCTTTCCACATCGCACTTCTTCTGCAGGACCACCTACTGGATATTCTTCCCTTCTAGGCTCGGATAGCTTCCCTCACCTCTTTCCTTCCGTCTGCTTCTTTTTTCCCACCGTCCGCAATTTCACTTACATTTCTACTTTCGATGTGTTTTGTTATGGTATAAAGCGCTGTCTCAGTTACGAGTGTTAAATAATTAATATGCCTTACGTTTTCAGGAATAAGCCGAATATGGACAAAGGATAGCGAGAGAAAACTTCGACATACCATTTAAATTGTGGTATTAAATCTTGAAAGTCAATATTGAATATAGAGTCAGTGCGTCAGCCCGCGCTAAAGTACCTGTAGTTGACAGGGGAAGAAGAGACGCCCATTCCCTCGTAACTTAGGAGAGATAATTGAAGATTTTTATTGGCTTAGAACAAGAAATGGCTTAGTGAAACAGTGTCTCAGTTTGGTGTGTGTGTGTGTGTGTGTCTGTGTACGTGTGTGAAGAGAAATTGTTTACTACTGTCGCAGTTCCTCGGGTCAAATTACCCGTCCACTCCGTAGCCAATACGCAGAGTGTAGGAATTGGTCAAGGAATTCAGAAATGTTCATGTATTAATAACTGCACTCAAAAAGAGTTTATCTGTTTCGAAAAAAGTAAAATTTTATGTAACTCCAAATGCCATATGCGCTAACTACGTTGCGACCGATGAAAGTCTGCTTATGTAACGTATTTATTTATTTACCACTTTAAAGTTAAATTGTTTTATTTTATTTTTCAATAAATCGTGATTTTGATGTTACAACATATTTATGTCAATTCAACGTGACTTTACAACCCCCTTAATACACTTTATTCCAAGAAAATAATACTTGTATTTCATTTCTTATGCAAATAACATAATTTACTACAGCTTTAATTATTTAAATTCTTGGATTGATTAGAGTATGAAATGGACAGCAAACGAGTTAACTGTTTAACAGGTTAGCTGTTTGGGAATAAATGCATGCTTACTCAATAAACTATTTACGAGTATTAATGTGTTTAACATTCCATTTATTTGACACTCTGGTTGGTGTGGAAAAGTTACTTAAAGAATAATTATTTACGCTATAAACTAAAGTCAAAGTATTGAATTTTATTCCTATTTAGCACTCTAACTGTATCTCCCCCTTGAAATACACAATAACTAGGCGAGATTAAGATTATAGCTAGAGATGGGAATTAACAGTTTTCCATTGAAGTTTCAACCGACATTTAACTAGGACATACTTTAAGCCACCGAAGTTTCGTCCCTATCAATGAAAACCATTTTAAGAGAAGAGGGTTCATAATAAACACTGACAAAACTTATCCCAACACGCAAGTCATCGTATCGACGAGGGTAAGTGTATGCTGCTAAGTGAATGATGTTGCTACTTGTGAGGGTGAAATGGTGTGGAACATAATTTAAACAGTATCGCTGGAAAGGGGACCACGTTTCGCCCTCAGAATGTGCAGTCGTTTCGAAGAATGGACCACAGTCTCCCTTTTAGAGGACTTCCAAAGTAGCTCTATCGCCAGAGGTGGAAATTACGGTTCCTATTATCAAAACCCCACGTCCAAAGCCTTGCACCGCAAGTAACGGCAAAGTAGCCAGAAGTAATGGATCCGGAGGCGTATCAAATGTTCGTGGAGGATCAGAGAAAATATACTGCTCTGTTCCTATCAACGAAAAAAATGCGTGGGATCCATTTCCTCATTTTAGGGGTTTACTTGGGCATAAAGCAGTGCAATAAACAAGTAATTCAATTTAATAAAATGCAGTGTAATATAAAAAGGCGAAGAAAACGACGGTTTATTGTAGGCGTGGTCAGATTCAATTGCTTTCAATTTCTCTATGTGATAAAATGTACCACATACGAGGGTAACAAGTGAATATGGTAAGCTTGAATGACATTTGCCTTTGTCAGGCCGTCTTCGGAAAAAAATTGTAGTATGGCCTAAATGTGTAGTATTTTGCGAGTAGTAGAATAGAATAGAATAGAATAGAATAGAATAGTAAGGGGGTGCGAGTCCTATCGACCCCATATAGGTAGGTCTTTTTGACAGGCCCTGTTTGCCCCTTAAACTGATATTCAAATCATGGAAGCCCGTTCCTTTATTGAAGTTTCAGATTATCCCTAGACTTTGACTTCTAACGTCCTCAGGGTAAAAAAAAAAACGTATGTTTGAGTGTCGCCAAGACTTCACACTCACACAAAACGTGAGCTGAGCTTTCCTCCTCTGCTTCACACTTCCTACACAAGGGGCTGTCGATCACGCCCATTATGTACACATGTGTTCTCAGGGTGTCATGTCCAGGCAGGAGGCCGGTAAAAGCCCTGGACTGTATTCTGTTGGAGAGTAGCCTAGTCTTAGCAGTTGGACCAGGGCTTGAGATCAGATTTTGAGCCTGTCTTTCAGTAACTTAAGATCTACTCCACTTCCGTATGCTGGTTATCAATCCAGCCTTTACTATTTCTTCTGTCATTCTTCAAAGAGACCGACAAACTGGTGAAAACTTCCTTCCCTTGCGAGCCCATCGGCAATTTCATTTCCACGTACCCCCGAATGTCCGGGGACCCAGAAGAGTACCACAGAATGCTAGGTGGAAATGTCTTTCAACGCCTTTTGGCATTGTTATACCAATGGGGACGTTGTTTGGCAGCTTGAAGAGCTTTCAGAACCGCCTGACTGTTCAGAACATACGAATGTATTTCTCTGGTCTAATGTTCATTTGAATTTCATAAGAACAGGCCAAGATAACAAGTATCTCGGCCTGGAAAACTGTAGCATATTTTCCTAAAGATATACTGAGCATTCTTCCCGAAGAGTGTGCATAGAATTCGGCCCCGGTTTACCCCAGCGTCTTTGATCCTTCTGTATAGCAGGCGAGCCCCTTAAATGCAGGGGAGTCCTAGGTCCTCTGGTCCATCCTTAGCTAGTAAGCTTAGTAAGTCTAAATTTGAGTTCGAAGTTAAATCCTGGCCTCATAACATCGAACTCCCTATGAAATATTGGATCCGACTTCTGAAGCCGCATCGATATACTATTGGGGTGAAGGTAGGAACGAAACTCCAGACTCCAGATTCGAAGTGCAGCTGATCTTGCCTCGCCCTGAGCCACTAAATCGAGTGGAGTTAGTCAAGTGAGTGGCTCCATAGCACCCGTAAGAGTAGTGCGCACCACTCCCATTATCCGTAAGCATGAAAGTCTTTGTATCTTTTCTTGGCACCAGCCGTTTGACAACCGGGCCACCAAAGTAGAGATGCAAAGGTGATTGATGATCGAATGATGGAGACGTAGAGCCAGTAGAAAAACGCCGCACTATAGGCCCTCCAATAAGCCCACGATAGATTAAGAGACTTCTTCACTTTGATATACAATAAAGGTGGAATCACTGCCTTGATTCAGAATTTCCAAATTCGTAGCACTTAGAAATTCCAACAATGCCGCCCGTCTTTTATTGCATTTGGTGCTACCCCACACCGTGTGGTGTGAATGGAGTTGCACTTTATGAGTAGATAGAGGTTTTTCTCATCATAATAAAAACACCCTTCCCGGGGGAGGATCTTCAGAATCGTAAGGCAGATCAGCAGAACAGACAGCCAAGCGCCTTTCTGTCTCGCCTTCATTATAATTTATTAGAACTGCTACAAGATCCCTGGAAGAGAATCCCGATAGTATCAATATGTTCCTCGCAAGGATACATGCTCTAGGTCTACCTATTCCGCCCCTGCAGTACAGTAATTCGACCCTCGCGATACCACGATTCCTGCATCTGAGCCGCAACCGGTTCTTTAAAAATCCCTGTTCTGGTGAAAACCATAGAAGCAGCTGTACTATGTTGTATTGGCCTGAATAAACGAAATGCTTCTTACCATGTTAAATTCGGCCTCCTCTTCTTCCTCCTCCTCTTCTTCTGATTTTCTTCTTATTGCCTTCCTTCTGGTTTATTGAGGAGATGGGAGAATGTGTCCTGCCCCTTTCATGTACTAACAGATTACCAGTTTCTCGTGATGAAAATAACGACGTTTATCTGGAAACAAACATACAGAATTATTTCATTTACAGAATTATGGTAGTTCTCGTAATTGCATCGGGTTTTGGTTCTGCTATTGCGTAAATTCACTTTTGTGTCATACAACATTTAGCGTTTGTGTTCCTGTAATTTATCAAGTCCAAGACACTTCTTCTAGAAAATGACTAAAAATACAAGTGGGCAGTACGTCCAAAGACAATTAATTTCCGCTGTTTGCGTTGTTTAATCTGCTGATAACTCGCTTGTGACCTTAATCAAATTTAAACAGCGTATGTTTTAAGTGCATGGACTCCGTTTCCATAGAAACGCGACAGTTTCTCCGCCAGTTGTGAATGGTCTTGCTTCCAAATACAGTCTATCGGATAGCACGGAAATCAATAAACAAATTTTAGATTCACAAGTCTTTGATTTTTTTGTGAGACCGGTTGCTTTAAAAACAGATTTCAATCCATGTTCAATATAACCATATACATAGAGTACAATTACAGAAATTTGTATGGAATTTTGTGTTCTTGAAGAATGAATTCGATCAGACACAAGAAATTTACGCTTTTCAACCTCTCAGCTCAATGGCCGATGAGCTAGCAACATCCTATTATCCGCAGAATCAGTCTACATTTCTTAGACTATTGCAGGTATTTATGATTTAGTGTGTAAGATAGGTTGCCCCGAAACGTCGGTAAGGAATTACCACTACTCGCTGCATAATAACCCAGAACATTGCAGTTCTCAAGATGGGTATACAGTCGTAAATACGGAGTAGAAAGTGGATTTACTCTTGCGAAAGCCATGAATGCTTGTGAGTGGACAGAGGCAACCTATAACTCCGCTCATTCTTAACATCGGCTCTGGAGGGAGGTGAGTGATTAGCTTCACACCCTGGTCTCTTTACCTCCGGCGAAAAGGGTCCCCGGAACTGACTTACAGGAGGACGGTCGTTCTGCCCCACATACCGTATGGAAGAAGAGTCTTACGCATGCTGAGTATCGAGCCCCGGTTCCTCGGAGGTTCAGCCCGTAGCCTTGTCGTTTTACTTTTTACGCTTTTCGGATTCTATCAATGTCGAGCGTGCAAGGGCAATAAAACAGTCCGTCGTGACCTATTTCCTTGTACTGGGCCTGGATAAATTTCAGGCAGGTTTGTAACTGGTACTTCGGCACTAAAAATCTGCAACAGAGCAAACCCATCTCTTAGGTTCGTGCAGTAAATACGTGGACGTCTCTGCACGTCGGGATAGTAAGGGTGAGGGATAAAAGGCCTGAGAAATACTTTAAGGCACTATTTTGTCCAGTTTTGAAAAGAGTACCTTCCGAACGTGAGTCTGGCGCGTCGCATTTTTGCAGGTATGCCCTGTATTGCGCCTATATGAGTGAGTCTTCTTGTAGTAATATTTGCTGACAGGTTGCTGCTGTAGTCAACGGCTTCGTTCTAAAATGCTGGATGCTTCAGCACCGTTCCCAGTGCGTTTCTTTCAGGCCGAAGCAAGTACTGATCTTGTACAAGAAAACATACTGCAAATTCCATCTTTTATCTTTCATCCTGTTCCCCACGTTAGTCTTCCTCTTTTACATTTCTTCCTTTTTAATTTCCTCTTCTTGTTTGTCTGTCCCTGTTCATTTTTACAATTCCATTTGTGATTTATCTTCCACATATTCTTCTTATAATCATTGTGCTATCCTGTATATCCCTATTTTCATTAGCTTCCTACTCAAACTTGAGGTCCACTTTTATTGCAGAAATTAAAAATTAAAATTCTTCATGAACAGCGACCAGTACGCTGGCTCAAAGCGGCAGTGAATCTAAACTCCCGCAACAGGAGTCCCAGCGGCCAAAGTGTGACAAAAACCGCAAATCCACAATTGTAAAAACACATTTCCTGTTTTTCCAAGAAGTGAATTTTCACAAGTATGCATGTTTCAGTGCTACTGCAACCGACCTTTAATTAAATGTAAATCCCAGACAAGACACTAATTTGCATATGTGAAGATAAAAATGTTCTAAATGTTGAGAATGACTTAAAAGAATGCGCAAGTGGTTAGCAACGTAGCCATGTGTTCATCCTAAATTCGATCCACTTCTCTAATTTCTCAAACGACACTCTCTTTCTGCACTTCTTGGTCACCGTATTTATTCGGCTATACAGAAACATTTGACCGTCACACTTGCGAGGCCCAAGAATTGTATTTTGGCAGTTATGAGAGACACCTTGAGATGAACTGGTCCGATCAGCTTCGACCCTAACTGTGGGTAAAAGATGAAGACTCTCTTAGGGTAGAGAAGGAGAATTCCCATGTATTTTTAATGTTAACTTCAACCAGTGACAATTATGTTATGCCCTCTCAGAAATGATCTAAACATGCGGTGGACGGAACTCTATAGTTGATTAAGAAATCAAGAATCCTTTAACAGTTTTGTCGGAGATTAATTTTTCTACGCAACGCATAATACTGACAGGTGACCAGAAATATAGTAGTTTTTGGCTGTAGATTTTGATGTCGATTCCGGGGCAAGCTCTGTCCAGCCTCTGTCCAGGTTCCCCAATGGGGCCCTTATGGAGAGAAACAACCGTTTCCAAATCCTTCCTTTGCATATCATTCAGGGTCCCTCCACGTCCCCCTTGCATTGCTTCCATAAACAGACGCCCCTTTTCCAAAGCCCTCCTTCATTTGTCTCCCAAATTCCCCCGGTAAAACAAGCGCACTTCCAGGTTCCCCAGCACTGTCGCTATAGAGAGACCTGCCCGTTTCCAGAGCCTTATTTTGCATATCTCTCGGAGTGCCCAATAAACAAGGGCTCCTGACAAAATCTCAGCTTCCCGAGTCCCAGTAACGGAACACCCCCTCCATGTTCTCCCATCGGGGCTCCTATGGAGACGCTCCGTTTCCACAGCCAGGGATTCATTCATTCATTCACTCAGTCAGTCATATGAATCCCCAGTTAAGAAGCTTTCCAACGAAACAGGGGGAAAACGTGGTCACCGTCCACAGAGCCACAGAGCCCCAGGCAGACGGAAGGCCTACATTCAAAGGGGTGCGGCCAGGTTCCCAAAATGGTTCGCTTACGACACTGCTATTACTACCCCGGTGCCATGCAGCCTTCAGCACGATATCTTCCCATTGGGCCTGGGTATACCAGAGGCCCGTTTGCCTGCGTGTGTAGTAGTAGTAACTCTCTAGACAGTGTCCCATCCACACCTGTTAACGCCTTCTGCGTAACCCAGAGTACGAAGCTCCGTTTAACCCTGAGATATAGAATAGGGTTCGTATTTATAGGAGGCTTGGAGAGATGGAAATTTAGTTATAAATTTTAAGGCAAATAACCCAAAGAGAATATTAATATGTATCTTTATGATATGAGGGCGTGGAGTGGATTAATGTGTATCAGAACACGGAAAAATAAGCATTTAAAATAAAGCATATCCAGGGAGAATTACGCAATATTATATCCGACTGGATACATTTGGTTAGAAGAACACTGCAGATAATGGGCGATAGCCTGTAATTCACCTTATTTCTGCGGAATGCACACTCTAAGTGTAAAAGTTACTTTTATAAACTTATTTATTGTTGAAACTTTCTTCCTTGAATGTACAGAATAATGTATTAAACAAAATTTCCTTCTGTGTTTATGTATATGGTAGTAAATATTCAAACATTACAGTTCTTAAAGGCCGATGTTATTTAAATGCACATGCACTGTACGAGGAACCCAACTGAGATGGAATGTCGTCGTGTTCTTTATAGCGAAGCCATTATATAGTTTTATATGCGTAGTTTAGAGGAAATTGAAACAGCGGGAACAAGAAAGGGGTCGAGGAACATAAAACATAACTAGTTTGTTTTGGCGGTGCAATTTGTACAGCAATTCTGGAAACAACGCTGGATTACGGACGGTGGAACCGTCTTGGCTTTATTAAATTTTAAAGTTACTTTGGTGTTTTTTTCTCGAATCTACCAATTGTTAAGATTATGGAGTGTCGTTTGTAGATGGATAAATTACTGTATGAATATTGATAGAATGATACAGGAAGGGCAAACCCGAAACCACTCAAATAAAGTCGTGTTCCAGTGCCGATTCTTCCGTCACAAATGTCACTTAAAATATTTAATAACTGACTGTAAACTCATGTGGTTAAATGCCTCCCATAAATCCAACCCCTCGACCGTATCTTAAGAGTTACGTGGAGACCCATATTCTGGGTCACGTTGGAGGCGTTAACAGGTGTGTAAAGGATAACCTGTAGAGGGTTATTACGTCATACGCTTGCTAACAGGCCTCTGGTCTGCTCAAGCCAAGGTGGAAGGTATTGTGCTGAAGGCTGCACGTCACTGGGTTAGTGATAGCAGTGTCGTAAACGATCCCCTTGAGGAATTAGCCCGCACCCCATTGAATGTAGGTCTTGCGTTCGCGTAGGGCTCCGTGGACGGTGCCCACATGTTTTCCCCCTGTATCGTGGCAGAACCCCTTAACAGGGGATTCTGAGTGATATTAGTGCATGAATAAACCATTGGCTCTGGAAAAGGAGCGTCTTCATAGGGGCCCCCCCTGAGGAACCTGGAGGGGGTCCTTTACCAGGGACTTTGAGAGGAAGAAGAGATTTTGTTGTACCGGGAGACCTTGTTCATTGGGGATTCCATGAAATACATAATAGACACCTCAATTCAGTGGGGACGCTTTGCAGAACCTGGAAGGGGGATTGCTTTACCGGGGGATTTGAGAGACAGATGTAAGAGGGTACTGGAAACGGGGCGTCTGTTAATGAGAGTTCTGCGAGCGGAAAGTGGAGGGAGGGCTCCTTTACTGTAGTCCTGAAAGATATGTAAAGGAAGGCTTTGGAAACGGACATTTCTCTCCAAAGGAGCCCCGCTGAGGAACCTGGAGAGGAGTTTCATTTACCGGGGACTTTGACAGAGTTAAAGGGCACTCTGTAAACGGAGCATCTCTGTTTATGGGAGGTCTGTAAAGGCAAAATGGCGGGAGGGCTTCTTTACTGGGAACTCTGAAAGCTACGCAAGGTATATGAAGGAAGGTTTTGGACATGGAGCATCTCTCTCTTTATACAGATTCCGTGAGTGGAATCTGGAATGAGAGTTCTTGTATTGAGGATTCCGAGAGACATGTAATGGGAGGTTCTGGAAACGGAGCATTTCTTTTATTGGGCTTCATAAGTAGATCCAAATCCACTTAGCAAAGGAGGGCTCGGCCAATATGTTTATTGGGCCGGGAACTTGTACTTGATATATTTGTCTGTTATGCATAATTTAGAGATATGTGGCCTCATTTTTGAATACAGCACTCTAAGGGATATTTCTCTCTGGGGTCGGACAAGTTCAACCCAGAGGTTATTAGAGAAATACATCCAAGACCAATCCTGGCCTTTATTAAGGCTGCAGAGAGAAAGGTCGTAGAATAAGGAGGCCACAATGGGCCTGCATGTAAAAGGCCTATGTGCATCGGGTCCTTAAGGGCTCGAACCCATAATATGTTCTATTATTCTATGCTATATGGTGAAATGTTATAATTGCCACTGATGGATACTGAATGAATTATATCCTTTCCTAATTACAGTTGTTTAAAACATTAAAATAAAATAAAACCGAAAATCATGGCTTCACATATTGAAGGAAGATAGATGTTCAGGAGACGTGCTTTTTCTTTGGACCTTGTACACGTTATATTATATGATTAAAGAACGATATGGCGGAAGTCACTTGTCCGAGTGACTGAGAGTCGGTCTTACTAAAGGGTACACCAAATAGTTTGGCACATGAGAACGGAAGCAGGGTCGGCTTCCGAAACGGAGTGTTAATTATTCACCACTGGACAAAGTCTAGAGTAAGAAGAGTGTTTCTGCATATCACATACCGTCGTCAAAGCCCTATAAAACTGTACGACAAACTGCCTTGGAATTTCGAAGTTCTTCTGCAGAGAACGCAAATTAAACACAATGACTTGATGTTTGTAATCACAACTGGACGAGTTCAGGTCCTTCATTTGTTTTGGATTTCGCCTGATTTCGGCCACCGTTTTTCAATGATTTCGGATTTCACGGTAGTAGCCACATCACTACACTGATCGAGCACTTCAGCGTAATTGTTTAGAGCAACTGCGATAACCGATTCTCAATATCAGGTGAAAAATATTACATAATTCGTTGGTGGGTACTTTAACATTAATCAAAATTAGACTCCTCTTCGCTTCCATTCTGTTTCTTGTGTTCTTGTGGTCTGCCTAGCAAGTAAAGTGATCGGGGTTGGGATGTAGGTCGCTGTATTTATAGCTTCTTTGTCTAATGACTCTCGGAAATAGCTCTGCCGGCTCAGTCAGACGTCTCTCTAAATTAAATTCACTAAATTACATTCAGCCACTCTTTATTACTGTGCACTCTAGAAGCGAAGTACTAATTTTTGTTGTTTTTTTTAAATATGCTGTTAGTAGCTGAAGAATACATGCTGTCTAATAATAGGAAAAGTGACTAATAATGACTTAGAAGTGAGCTGGAAGGAAGTGGTCGTACATTAGTGCATGTAATATCTCGTAATTTGCCTATGGAATTCAGGAAAGTTCCGTCACAATCCCACGGTCGACAATTGAACACGAGACCACCAGACTAAAAGCGACAGTCCTGCCCTCTTGATCACGACATTCTTGCTGTATATTCGTTGAAGAAGTAGGGATGGGGTAGTCGGTATATTGATTGGGCTATGGGCTGAGAGATCTGAGATTCAATTCCCGGCAGGGATAGGTAATTCGCTGCACCAACGTTCAGACCGGCCCTGTCCCCCAACCCTCCTCCTACACAGTGCGTGCCGGGGATAAAGGGCAGGCGCATCACTTCATTTACTGCCGAGATTGAGAAAGAATGGTGTACCTGCACATATTGTTCGGGTGATAAAATGGAGAAGAATGAGATGGGCGGGGCATGTAGCGCATATGGGGGAGAGGAGAGGCGTATACAGGGTTTTGATGGGGAAATCTGAGGATAAGAGACCACTTAGGAGACTCAGGCTTAGATGGGAGGATAATATTAAGATGGATCTTCAGGGAGTAGGGTGTGGGGTATAGACTGGATCGAGCTGGCTCAGGATAGGGACAGGTGGCGGGCACTTGTGAATGCGGTAATGAACCTTCGGGTTCTATAAAATGCGGGGGAATTTCTTGACTATCTGAGAACAGGTTAGCTTCTCAAGAAAGACTCTGCTCCATGGAATAAGTAAGTGAATAAGTAAATAAGTAAGTAAGAAAGTGCGTTACGTGCACTCGCCCTGTGTGTGTTTTCTTTCAATTCATGTCATTTACTAAATTTACAAATTAAGCGTTACCAGTGGTTTCACCTCCATAATAATTGTACCTAGCAAAATTATTTTTTTCCTTTTACTTCCTTATTGAGCATTTCGAAAAACATTTCTCAAAAAAAATGAATGTCTTATTAAGGGCTGCAATTTACTATACGACACAAGTTTTAAGGATGAAATGTTTCTAAGAAATGATTATTACGAGGATTCCCTTCTTCTGCGATACGATGTTGCATCACTGGTAAACAGATTTCATCGTTTTGAAGACACTGCTTTCCTTTAAAACATCAGGAATCCACAGCCCATTGGTAGTGCTTTCGTACGCTAGAAGAACGGAATTCTGAACCATACTGCAGTGAAAACCACAAAACTCACAGTTTATTCATTATTTGTGCTTGGTGTGAAACATAATTTTTAACTGATCAGTACGCACTGGAATTTAATTCTCCAAACGACAATGTGCCTTTCGATGCCAAATTTAATGAAAACGATACAATATTTGGGACAGTAAAATGTGCTGCAGCAATGACTTAACATTTTTAGTTAAATTTACGTCAATTTTACAGATAACATATCATCAATATGTGAAATATTTCGGTCGACGTTCGAAAAAGGAAATTCCCCATACCAAGCACGATAGCTATCCAATAAGCACGAAGAGCGGCAGCACGCACTAATGGTGTTATTGTATCCCTACCAATTAAGGGCTTCCCAGTAATGTCACAGTTCACAGATATTCTCTCACATGACCTATCTGCTCTGTACTCTCTCGTGTAGTCTAACAAACGACGCCGAACGTTATTACTTCCAACGCAACGGAAAAACCTTAGGCGCCTCTGCCGCATGATAACCCTGTTTTAACAAGATATCTTCCCTTAACCGTTCTGAACCTACTTCAGTCGACATAACCCTTGCTTCGGAGTGAGAATTCGCTTACTCCTTCAAAGTGGGACCATAATTTTTGCTTAAAATTACGTGTTATCGTGTGAGCACGATAGGAAAAAATGCTTCCATTGACTAGCTTCGAAGCCTAAAATACATATAAAGAAAACTGTAACGTAAGTCCCCAACACACAAAAATACACTTTTCTGTCTAATACAAAGAGCACTTGGCGATCGAACTGTAGGAAAATATAATCAAAATCCTACGGATCTCCTAAACACATCGTGGACAAAGTGCGGAGCTAACTTATGTTAACGCACGTAATACCCACAGCATCCAGAGACCCTTCAGAGAGTAAAACAAAATATATTTGTTCCATTCACAGAAAGAAGTTGAATGAATAACGGACATAAGTAAATATTCCTTGGTTCTTTCGAACCGTGTTTGTTAATATATGAAATATACCACATGATGGGGCTTCATAGTGGACCTAGATGTACCCGTACTTGTGGTTTAGAACCCCTGTCTTAACTTTTCGGAAAATTTAAAGAGAGAGGAATATGGAAGTTTAATATTTCCCTGTTGATATTAAATGTCACACAAGGGTAGTTGTGTGATCTTAGTTGAAGTGTTTTGGTGATTTTATGGCTCAGTGTTTAAAATAATTTTTTAAAATTGTGTTTATCCTCTAGGTTCTTCAACCATTGTGTTGGGGATACTGACTCTATATCCTTCACGAGGTAAACATCATAAGAAGAAAGAAAACACTTTCGGGTCCCTTGGTGCAGCTACTCTTAACCATGGTCCATTTCTCCATCAAAGTCTGTCGTAGAATGTGCATGTTCCACAATCTTCATGCCCAAGAGTCCTAACGTCGCCCCGACATTCAAAGGGGAGTCTTGAAAAGCAATGTACGAGTGTAATGTAATAAAGAACCACTACCTGGTCTAGTTCTCGTTCTCAGTGATAAAATTCGGAGAGTGGATTTGTTTCAAACACATTTATGATGCTCTATGCATTCCAGCTGATGACTGAATCGGTGAAATGTCGAGGATATGCATTCAGTGCAATCTCGTGTTCGATAATGCGAAACTCGCCAATATATCAAACTGTCTGTTGCAATTATTTTAGTGTACCTATAGTAAAAGACCAAACAAAATCATTTTAGGTGCGTTCGAAAAAATTTCCAAAAGCGACAATTAGATTGGTCTTGTCTGTCTATCTGTCCGCATGGAAAAACTCGGCCCTCAGTGGATAGATTGTCATGAAATTTGATATTTGAGTGTATTTCAAAATATGTTGAGAAAATTAAAGTTTCATTAAAATCCGACAGGCAGAACGAGTATTTACATGACGACTTGTGTAGATTTATGATAGTATCTCGCTGAATTCCTATTACAGTGAGAAATGTTTCAGACAAATTTGTAGAGAAAAACAAATCAAATATTTTATGTTCAATAATTTTTTCCGAAAGTCGTGCCGTTTATGAGACGGTGTGGAAAAATGTGGTAAGGTCAGACAGGCAACAGATGGAAATATAATACAGCGTATGCGCCTTGCATGCTAGATAAATAAGGCTGCTGTCACACAATAAAAAATAAGCAATATTCTTTCTTTGGTACGGCAACGATGGCTACACGAACGCGCTTCAGTGTTACGTTTATACGCACATTGCTTGTCTTTTTTCTTGCTTGACAGTTGTCGCTTAAGTCCTCAGTATAAAATATCGCGGAAATCCATCCAGTGGGAGCTGCGTTGATACATGCGGAGAGACGGACATACTGAAACACTGGCGGAAGGACACACGAAATTTCATAGGCGCCCAAAAGTGATAAAATTTAATTTAAGCTTTATGAAATACAGGAATTACGTTACGCATAGGCCCCTAAGCACGAATTTTAATTTCTATCCATCGCACTAATGGAAACCCGTAATACCAGATTTAATCAAAACCACTGAGTAATTTTAGAAAAGAAATATTTGGTCATTCCGAAGGACAAGATCTCTATTTAAACATGTTTTAAAATAACGCATTCGACAATATTTCAAATTTAGCGTGACATTATAAGTGGTGTCAATCGCAAGTTCTGCGCAGCAGAACAATGCGAGAACAGACAGACTCATTTCAATTGAGCTTTCAATCAATTTTGTACCGAAGTCTCAATCAGCAAGTAAGTTTGGTAGTCTGTACTGGTGGACAGTAGGAGGAAGAAGGTCGATGTTAACAAACTTAGTCAGTCGCGAGGGTCGAGGGGGGACTTAGTGCGATGTCCCTTGTTCCTGTTGATGCTAGGGCACAATTCGCCTCCACCGAGCTAATTCACTTACTACAAGGAATTGTGAACGGTGGGCACATAGTCGAAATTTAACAAGGCTAAAACCTACGGTATCTGCCCGGATATATAAAACCTTCGCCACCAAATATGTTGCCACATAATTTGGTTTCACTGGGGGCTAGTATAATGTAACTCTGCATCGAGAGAAGTGTGCGAATTCAACACAGTAACATTCGCTATGTGACGGAAGTTCAAGCGGTGTCCCTGCAGAGAAAGCACTAGGATTCATATGTAGAATTTCATGTAGTAGTCAGATACGAACAGGGGATTCCTTTAAGTTCAAAGTACGGTCATAACACAGAACTCTTATTATTAACAATATGTACTATTTTATAGCAACATGTTTCGACGTAATTTTTAGCATCTTCACCTTACATCTTTGTCTAAAATTGTGTAAATAATATTTTAACATGTATATATTGCAATAAATACGGACAGGAAATAATGGTGATAACGTAAAATAAATGTCATAAAATTATTTTTGGGAGCTACAGGAATGGAAGAACCCAAAACAAATACAAAATAGAACGAAACATGATATTCAGATATTAGATAATTTTAATTTTGAAACAGTTTTTAATACGCTGTAAAATATCCTGCAAATATTTTTATTTTTCAGATAAAAGAGAAGTAATTCGAAGCTGTGATTTTAGGTGAACGCAGTGATAATCTGCAGATGTTATAATTTCAGTCATAACATTTTTCTGTAAGACTGTGCACAGTGTGAGGACAATTTAATTCGAAATCTTTGAACGATGCACGATGGAAAGGCCTGTTTCGACGTGCCATATTGGTATATACCTGGACAGACTGAATAAAACTGTGGAAAACCTTTATAAGTATGTTTTATTAGGCAAGAGATAGGACGTAGGAAACCCAGGAATGGCACTAAAGGGCACAAATCTCCACAGTACTTTAGCGTGTCTGGACAAGACCTAAAGTTTTTTCGTTAATAAAGGATTAGAAATCTAAACTTCTGCTTTAAAATACGATAGAGTGTGATGGAAAATATTCAGTATTTTGGAGTAGCGTA
>Ga0131853_10004854_pt1 | contig 24163 bp, 21 predicted proteins | sample TergutLab28metaG_FD_92764 | JGI IMG/M metagenome (GOLD analysis project Ga0131853, IMG submission 92764) | Labiotermes labralis P1 segment gut microbial communities from Petit-Saut dam, French Guiana - Lab288 P1 (version 2) (version 2) | ecosystem: Host-associated > Arthropoda: Insects >...
GGAAACCATTCGCCGTAGTAATCTCGTATAAACTCGTAACACGCCTTCACTTCAAACTTTCGGTTGTAAATTCCCCAGATATAGGTTGCTATGCACTCCGTATCTGTAAATTTGGGGCAAAAGCTGTTGCTCCGGCGTTGAGCGCAGACCACTAGCGCGTTATCATAATGGTCGCAATCGGCGCAATAAAGCTTGATTAATTTGAGTTGTATGTCCATACTTCCAAATTATCACTTTTTTCGTCGTTTGTCTTTTTTATCAGATGTTTTGGTCATCGTATATATGTCTTGGTCAAGCGTTTCGCCCGACACGGGGAACGGTTGCAGGAAATGTGTAGCGGTTCTCACTTGCTTCTATTTTTGTCCCGTCGGGGAAGACGTTCTCAAAACTTACCTCCCCCAGTTCGTACAGGATTTCCACAAACTGATAAAACATTTTCTCTATCACCGCGCCAAGCTTGTCCCTACGGAACTCGTTTATCGTTTTGTGACTTGGCGCGGTATTGCCTGACAATAACCACATGAAATTTATGTCCCTCTCGCAAGACTTTTGTATCTTTCGTGATGAGTTAGGTTTGTCATGATTCTATTTTACAATAAAAGCGGGCCGTTTTTACTCGCTTTTTCCTTGCCTTTATCAGCTTTTCTCTTCACTCTTTCAGGGCTTTCTTCATTTATTGGGCTATTATTTCGTTACAGCCCCGAATGTCTACGCTTCCGCGAGATTTACTTTTACCACGGTCGGAAAGTATTGTTTATCCAGTCGATTTTACCCTGCTCTATCCGTACCGCAGAAACACCGTCCCATGCACCGGGAAAAATATTGCTTGCACGCCCCCACATAATACCTACAACGGCTCTTGTCGAAGTATCGAATATGGGAGACCCGCTTGTACCGTCACCACCAAGAAGACCTCTTGCATGAATTTGATGATTTGCTGTATATCGGTTTTCCCTTCCTATATTCCCGTCACTTCTCCACATACTTTCAGGCGGCCATCCAGCAACCGAATAACCTGCCGTTGAAACTGCGCGCCCCTGTAACTGCGCATTCGTCATTGCCTGCATACGAAGATACGATGGTACGTTATTCGCATTTGTACTTAAGCGCAACACCCCGAAATCTCCATCCCTGTTAAACTCGTGTTGCCAAGTCCATCCCACTGCCATGAGATTAATGTTAAAACCATTATAAGGACGGTTCGATACGCCGCCGTTAGGGTTCGGATACAATCCCGGGTACACTCTTATATTACTTGGCCATCCGCCTCTAATGTGATTGTAAATTGCATGACCAGAAGTAAGTACTATGTTGTTGTGTGTCAAAAATCCCGTGGCTCTAGTTTGCTCACCATTAGGCCACGTCACTATTATAAACGCAATAGAGTGGTAAGGGGCTACTCGGGTATTATTAACAGGGCTGTAAGTTGCCCACGACATAGGCGAAATCGCTGTATTCTCAGCAACAAACGGCTCACCCCTTATAAAAGAGGGTAACTCTGACAAACCAAAATCGCGCATTATTTTCTCAGTCGTTGGTAATACTGTGTCTGGCGCGACCAAGGTTTGGAGAATTGCCTTAGTAAGTGAATCGGTAGTATCAATTTCAAAATCTTCCAATACCTCGTTTGTATCCATCCGATATGCGCTTACTGTGTTGAGGTCATTCACAATAACTATATTATTTGGGTTTTCATAGTTGGACGAATCCCTAGTATTTTCTCTTATCCATTCTTCGTTAGGCACTAGGCGAGTCTCTCTTCTTCCAATATACACCTCACTGAAGAACAAATCCATATCATCAATTATTGCTTGTACGGCTTCATGTTGCGAATATAACAACACATCAAGTAAATTATTACCTGTCAATTGCACTGCATACCTTGACCCCGTATCTTCATCGTTGCCCATGCGAAGCAACGGGGGTCTCTCTGGCAAGGGCATCATCGAAACTTCACCCTCCCGTTGAGGATTGTTACTGCTAGTCAATTCTGCTCCATTGATTGATGCTAGGGCATTAAAAGTCATACTTAATGTCAAGACAAGAGATGTAAGTAAACCAAATAATAATTTTTTACGCATTTAAAGTTCCTCCTAAAATTTTTTTGTTGCCGTTTTATTGAACGGTCTTTTTTTTAACTTACAAAAATCCTCCTTTCATAAAAATTTGAATGCAAATAATACTAATACTTATTATAAGATTAAAACCATATAATACCAATATTTTAATATAGTAACTTATTCTTCTTTCCATGAAAATTCGCAAAAAAACATTATGTTTACTTATACGCGCCCGAATTGTCGAACGTGAACGACAATTCCCCGCGTTTAGTAGCATTCTGAAGTTACATCAAAAGCATCCGAACACGACCTTAACATCGCAAAAGAAATGCTCGAAAACACCCAAAATATCAGGATATTTTGCGATATGGCTTTCATTGATGAAGAATGGCAAGGCCTCATGTATACTGAAAACAATATTGAAATCCTAACTCCGGTGAAGCGCAAAAAGGGGCAAAAGCAACTTCCATTTTGGGATAAAATTTATTCGTCCGCCATTTCAAGCATAAAACAGCCGATTGAATCTCTCAACAATTGGCTCATTGAGAAAACCAACATCCAACGTGCTTCAAAAATTCGCTCTTCGGAAGGGTTATACTCTTTCATCTTCGCTAGGGTTGCTTGCTCGCTTATTTGCTTTTAACTCTTGATTGGCGTTGAAAGCAGAGATGATTGGGGGGGCTTCTGTTGATTACGAAAGAGGGTTTTATCGTGAAACTGCATCACGCCCCCCATTGCCGGGTGTCGAACCTCTTTTTCCTGTTAGTTTTTCTGTTATTGGGGAAATGTCAGTGTCGTCGGCATTGGGCGTTACCGCTCTTGGCATAATTTATTTTTCATTGATGTAATAGGTGTAGGTGTTACTTGGGGATTTGACGGAAACGGAAACCTAATCGAAGTTCATGTACGCAAAGGCGGCGGCCCCTAGTGTGAGTTTCAGACTTTCTTCAAAAAAAGTCCCAAGCCCATATTTTTTTAAACCTATGTACATTATGAGACGGGAAATTTTAAGAACTACACCGATTGGAATGAGCATAGATGATGTTGTTAGAGTGCTCAGGAGTGACAATAAATGGCGAGATTTAACACCGTATATATTTACGGGGAGTGATAACGAGACGCAAGTTGAAAAATTAAAAAAGCAGCCATCACAAAAAGCGTAACCCAAAACCCAATGGCAAGTTCAATTTGTAAAACATTGTGCGTGTTTACAAACCGTGCGAAAATGCCTAAAAAATCTTCCAGCGCATGGGCAACCTTGTCAGGAACGCTCAGAATTGCGAGGGCAGAAATAATATGTAAAATCAGCGCGTCCATGTTTGCGGCAATGCCGAATATGGCGCGCTTTTTTAGTGTAAAAATCACAATCGACGTAGCAAAAAAAATCAACGCCAGTACATATGAAACAACAGACACAATTATTCTCCGGGAAATATCCCGCATAATTTCATTTTCCGTCAAAATATCCGATAAATCCGAATCGTCTAAGGTAAGTCTGCCGAGTGGCCCGCCATCTTCAAAAGCTGCCCGCAAGCTAAAATCATACGTTTGTTTTGTTCCGAGAAACGATAAATGTACATTAATTACGGGCAAAGCATACCCGATAACAACAATGACTATGCAAAAAAACAAATTTTTTCTCATGATTATTCCAACGGCAAACGAACCGTCATTTGCCATTCTCCGCCGACCGGAACGGAATACTCTCCCTCGTCCATCCAACCGTTCATCCACAAGGAGTAATAATACGTTACGTTGTCGCTGACGGTTGTGTCGATGAATTCATACAGCCAACCGTTGCCTGTTGCATTCCAATAATGTGAACCAAAATCATTTTCAAGAACAAGTTCGCCTCTTTCTCCGCGCACGTCAGACCTGTAAAGCCTTTGCGGGCCGTTTTCCTTCCAAATACTCCAAGCCGGCAAATGCCATGCCAACCTTATTCCGCCGTCCACAGCTTCTACGGTGTAGCGGCTTGGGTCGCGGCTTTCATCAAGACGAACCATATCACGTACCGTTTCATCTATATAATATCGAAAGGTTTGAACGGGGTTGATTCTTGTATCAATTACAATTCTGCGGTTTGAAAAGTTACTTATAGACCGTTCACTCCATGTTTCTTCCCAGATGTCGCCGTGGTCTGTATACGTAATTGGACGGGTGGTATCGTAGCGAAGCTCCATAATTTCCGGCTCCAGTTCACGCATAGTTATTTTCATAGTCCAAGTCGAAAAACCCCCGATTTGAAATCCTGCCGGCGCAATAGGCACTGCACCGCGTGTGATTCCCCATATTTCTCCGGTGTCATAGTGGTGGTTATATGGTCTAATCCAAAATCCCACGGGGAAAACAACATTGCTGTCAATAACCGGGCTATAATGAAAGGCACTTTCAACCCACATATCGCGCCAGTTGGCACTGCTTATGGATTCCAATACTTCCAATATTCTTACTTCGGATTCGGGGGCGGCGTTTTGACGCGATAGGAATCCCGCGAATATCCACCCCAAGCCCTTATCGGTTTCAATTTGCACAAATCTTCTTTGGTAATCATGTATGATAAATTCATCGCCACGATTGACAAATGTTAAAATTCTATAATCATTGCTCGGGCCTGTCCGCACAATTAATGTATTCGCGTAATCTATAACTTGCCACGAACCAACCGGAAACGTGTCTTTGAAAATATATCCGCTTGGGGTAGGACTGTTGGGCGAAACAGCAAAAACATCCGCAGAAAAAAACGCGGATATTATCACTGTTAAAAGCCCCGTAATAATGAATTTTATCACAGAGAACAGCCCCTTATATTTCTTTAATCATAAAGCCGTAACTGCTGATTGCGAAATTTTACCAATACGGGTACATCGTTTAGGTTGGCTTTTCTTTTTTTCATATACTTATTTTTCGTGACGCGCTTTTTGTTTTATAATACGCGCAACAATTGAATCTATAGAATTTTCTTCGGATGTGGATTGACGTTCTTTTGTATAATCACCGCTTCCGCTATCAAACTGACGCAGGAACATTGCGGTATTTGCGACTCCAAGCTCACGTGTCAATACACGTAACCCCTCATCTTTTATTACATTAATGTTTTCTATCATACAAAACCTCCACTAACCAACTTAACGGGTTTTTCACAGGAATATTTATATTTGACCTTTTCGCGGCATTTATAAATCGCTTATCTGTTGTAAGAAGAATATCTGCGCCGCCAATTTCGGCACTTGCGGCATGAAGCGCGTCATAAGATTTGATATTGAATTTTTCCAACTCTTTCGCACGATTAATTATTTCATCGGTCAAACTGATAAATGCAGCGGCAGAATTATATAATACAAAAATTTTTTCACGCTTATTTGGATTTGATATACCACAGATTTCATCAAAAAGCACATCGCTTTTGAAACAACACCAATCGCTAAATTCACAATAATCAATAATTGACAGAACAGCTTCCGCTTCCATACGAATTATTGTATCGCTTAAATCATCAAATGGTCGGCTAAAGCAGCAACAGTCAAAATATATATGAGTAAAATACATTTCATTTTACCCCGCATAATACTTTAAAAGCGCGTTCACAATTCCCCATGCGTAATCGACTTGACGGCGCGGGTTTATCATCCATGAAAAATCGTTGATGTTATTTGTAAAGCTTGCTTCAAGTAAAATCGCAGGCGACCATACCGGACGTACAACAAAGAAATTTGAGTTATTCGGGGCGTTGTTGCGGTTTGTGTTTGGATTTACATAACGCATACTGTTCATAAATGTTTCGGCGGCCGGGCGGCTGTTTTGATTGCGATACCACACGGAAAAACCGTGAATATTTGTGGCATTGGTTGTCTCTCCTGTGGCGTTTGTGTGCAGTGAAATAAACATATCCGGCTTTGCGGCACGGTTTACATTCACGCGGTCAATCAGCTCCAAGCGCGTGTCGAAGGGGCGAACTTGGATTACTTCCGCACCGAGCATTTCCAATCGTTCCGTCAATAATTGCGAATGCCGATGAACAATCATTGACTCCGTCATTGCTGCGCCCATCGGGCCGACTGCTCCGGGGTCATTGCCGCCGTGACCCGCGTCAATTACGAATGTGAAACCTGTGAACGGATAATTCCCCGGCACAAGCGAACGGCGGCGGCGCAAAATTAGACCTAGTTGCCCGTTCGAGTAGTCGGTGTAAAAGCCTTCAAGGTGTTGGCCGTCGCGGAGGGTCATAATATATGCGGGCACTCCGTTGTGTACATCTATACGAATGTTTGAGAACATCGTTTCGTCCGGGTTGAAGAAAATCGGCGGCGCGGCAGATTGCATTCCAATCGAGACAATTAATTCTTTGCCGTCAAACTCTGCGTAAATAGCGGGATTAAACGGAACTTCCCATACAATTGCGTCTTCGTATTCGCCCACAACGTATCGCCCTTCGGAGAAGAAACCAAGTACATTCGACGGAACAAAATCATTGTCGTGGAATGTGCGGATATTCGCGTTTTCAACCCACGCGCCCGATGCAAGCCGCGTCCAACTTCCACTGACTGCGGCAACACGGTCGCGCTGTCCGCGGGCAAGCGTCCAGTGCGAACCACCCGTTGTTGTCGTGCCGGGGAAAACCCATGCTGTTTCTGCAGTAACTTCTGCAAAAAACGGTGCTTCCAAGCCCAACTGCCTAATCTGACCTGCCGCTGTTGCCGTGCGCGTTTCGCCGTTCCAAGTCATTGTGTAAACCGGGCGGCCTATGTCAATGATTGCGTTCGGCGGCGCGTCCGCGTTTAATGTGAAATTTCCCGTGTACCGTGCACCAATTACATTGTTTGCGGTTGCAGTAAGATTTATGTTTGTGGCTTGCGTTAGTTGCACGGTTTGCCCGCCGATTTCAGCCTTAACTGTTGCGCCCGATGGTGCGTTTGCGGAAAGCGTTAACGTGTCCCCTACCCTAGCCCATTCATCATTAGCGGGGAATGCATTTGTTAATGCAACCGCCATTGTTGCAGGCAGTGCAGCGGGCGCAGGCGGATTATTTGTGATGGTACGCGTTACAGATGATTGCCCTTCCTGCATAAACGTAAAAGTATTCTGCCCGCGAACCAGGGGCAGAAATACGCTGAAAAAGCCCTCTGCCGTGCGGTTTGTTACAAGTTGCCCGTTAACATGAATCGGAACGTTCGGCACACCCGCGCCGAAGAAATAAAATCCATTTGCGTCCGACACCTCGAAAGTACTTGCGCGCGGTTGAACAACGCTTAATGTGTTCATCAAAACCGTTGGCGCGTCGGAGGGCGGCGTGGGAATTTTATCGGGAACAACACGCCCGTAGAATGCCGCAATTTGCTCCCCTACCCCGCTGTTCATGTGCCGCGCACGAAAGAAAATACTTCCGCGCACAACATCGGATGCGGCATTTCTTTCCAGTTGGCGCACAACTTCGCCGCTCCAATGCGGACGGTTTTCCACCTCGCGGTAAATCGCGTGCCCTACATATAAGTCAACATTTGTACCACGCACAAGGTCTTCCCACCAAGAAAGCACAATTTCATAGTCGGCAATCTCAAATCCGATGTACCAGTAAATTTGCGGTACAATATAGTCAACCCATCCTTCCAAAACCCAACGGCGTGTATCCGCATACATCGAGTGGAAGGATTCATTTCCTCGTGTCGCGCTGCCAAGCGGGTCGGTTGTATTGTTTTTCCAAATGGCAACAGGGCTTATTCCAAAGCGCGCGCGTGGTTTCGTTTCGCGAACAATCGTTTGCAAATCACGAACAAGCGCGTTTACGTTTTCGCGCCGCCAGTCGTGCAGGTCGAGCCCCGCGCCATGTTGCGCAAAAGTTGCGCCGTCAGGAAAAGTACGGTTGGGATAAAAATAATCGTCAAGATGAATTCCGTCTAAATTGTAGTTTCTCAGAAGTTCTTCCACGCCGTCTATTATAAGCTTACGCGCCGCAGGATTGCCTGGGTCGAAGAACAACGAAGTTTCATGTGCAATCGCCAAACCGGGGTTAAGCCGCGCCGGATGATTTGCAGATAATGCGGCAGTATCTGTGATGTTCTGATTAGGTAAAGTTATGCGATACGGGTTAAGCCATGCATGAATTTCAATTCCCAACGCGTGTGAGCGTGTAATCCAATATTCCAACGGGTCGAAGCCTTCTGCCGGGGCTTCGCCCTGAGTTCCTGTCAGCATATGCGACCACGGAAAAATTTTCGAACGATGAAATGCATCAGCAGCAGGGCGAACCTGCAAGAAAATTGCGTTAATCCCTTGAGAAACCGCACGTTCTAAAATTGCATCCGTTTCGGCGCGAAGTTCCGCATTACTTAACCCACTTCGTGAAGGCCAATCCAAATTGTAGGCGGTTGTAACCCACAACCCGCGCATTTCTACCGAAGCAGGAATATTTTCTGTTGCATTAGAAAAAGCCTGCACCGGCATCACGGAAACTGCGAACAAAAACACAAGAATCCACGCAAAACTAGCGTAAGCTTTTCTTTTAAACATATTCATGGCAAAACCCCATTTTCTTTATTATAAGATTTCACCCAAATTATAACACTTAGCAAAACAACAAACAATTCCGAACAAAACTTTTTACATTGCAAAATTTGGAAAAAAATACTTTAAAATTTATCAGTAGTTATCTTCAAGCGCGAATCGTAAATTTGCTTGGTATATAATTTCATCGCGGAATTCCGGTGGTAGTGAATCGTATTCTTCCCTTACGCAGAAAAATCCTTCGGGAGAGTTAAAATATACGGATATTTCAAGATGCTCTATTTCGCCGCGACCCGATTGTGTCATGCGACTTACGGTTGATATAAGCATACCGACTAAATTGCCGTTTTCATCGAAAAATTCCATGTGTCGCGGAAGTCCACCGAAAATTTCGTCAAGCAATGCTTCATGTTCCGCAATCATTTCTTCTCGGCTTGGTAAACGCAGGACATCAATTTCGTTTTGCAGTTCAAAGGAAACCGCCCAGTTTAGCGTAACGGAATCTTGAAACGCGAGATATTTACAAATTAGTTGGTATTCGTGAAGGTTTTCAAGGTCAACTTCGAAAACAAATTCTACAAATTGGTGGTCGCCCATCCACAGCCAGTTTCCGTGTTCGTCTAAAATTCGCATGGGAACGAAGTCGTTGTTTTCGTCAAGGCGGAAGCCAAACGCGAAATATTCGTCAAGCATTTCTATGCCGTTTCTTTGAAGGGTCGGAAATAAGAAAGTATCTCCGCCGCCGTAAATTTGAATATGCAACCGCCCGTCAATTACGCCAAGCGCGCTAATTTTCATTGGATACCCTTCCACTTCAAAGGAGAAATTCAAGCTGCGCGGTAAAAGAATTAACTCGCCTTCTTCAAGGTATCTGTGCCGCCCCATTGCCCCAAATGTTTCAGTTTCTTCCAAAGTTATTGTGCGGGTGGGAACAGTGGATTGCAACAATTCCACCAAATTTAGTGACGTTTCAATGTCTTGATAAATTGCATGGTCGAATGAAATCCCATCTATGAATAAAGTTAAATCGCGTGTGTTTGCGTTACCGATTTCTACATCGTTCGGAATGCTTGGGTGCTGCATTCTGCTGTGGAAAACGGCTGTTCTTGCGTTGTCGTCGCGCTCAATTACATTAAATTCAACGGAACGCCCCATGCTTCTAAGATGGTCCGGCATGGAAAGCACAGGGTCTGTAAAACGAAGCATCTGACCCACCATAATTTCCTCGCCCCATACGCGGCTTTCGGTTAAATCTTCAAGTAAAATATAAATGTCCAGTTCGTTATCGTCCGCACCTACGGCGATTAATTCCACGCGAACGTCGTCGGTTGTAATGCTTTCTATGCTGTAAATGTCGTTTGCATTTACGTAAGTTAAGCCTAAACCGATGGGCTGTAAGCGTTCGACGGTTTCATTATCGAGTCTTTCCGTAAGCCAGTCGAAGCTTCCCCAACGAATCGCCTGAGCAACCGCCACAGTGGAAAATAATAAAAAGCATGCCGCCAATATAATTGTAAACGTTTTTTTTCTAAATTTTGTAGGTTCGTTTTTCATTTTACCGTTCACTCCTTCTAAAATTTTTTCATGCGAAATTTGTTTTGCATTTTCAAATGCGTTTTTATAAATTTCTTCGATAGAATTTTTATTCATACGCGCTCACTCCTTCCGATGTGTTTTCTGCAAAACCGGTTTCTAAAAGATAATTTTTTAATTTATTTTTCGCACGCTCATAACGTTTTCGCAAAGTTGCGGCACGGGTGCTGTAAAGAGCTTCAAGTTGACTGTAGTCCATGTCTTCTACTGCGCGGTTGTAAAATAATGCGCGGTCTTTCGGCGGCAAAATTAAAAGCGCGTCAAGTAAAACGGAGTCGATAAACGGTTCGTCCATTTGATATGAACCTTCGTTTTCATTGGCGGGAGCGTAGAAAAACCGCCGCTTTCTAAGCATATTTAAACAAATGTTATACGCAATTTTATAAATCCACGCCTTGAAATTCTCTTGCGATTTTAATTTTTCCCGCGCAAAAAACGCCCTCGCAAAAGTTTCTTGCATTGCATCTTGTGCTTCGTGAAAATCGCAAAGAATCCCAAAGCAATATTTTAAAATTGCATTCCCGTAGAGTTTTATTTCTTCGTCCATGTGTCCCTCACCTCAATTCAATATATAAGACACATGTTGCGCAAATTTTGTGACATAATTATTTTATAATATTTAGTATTGAGATTAATCAGATTAAAACACTGTACAAAAACTGTACGCGAAGTGTAAAGCAAAACCTATTAAAACTTATATTATTACATCACGGGAGGGTAATCATGAACAGCGTAAAATTTACCTCCACGCATTACCCGGATTCATTATCCATTCCCAAAACGCTAAACCCTCTCTTTCGTGATACATCCTTTCTATGTCTTGAAAAAAACATTGTGACAATTAGTTTTTTATATTGCTCGACCTCCTAAAAAATACACCGTAACACCGGGAATTAACGCAATCAAAATGCGCAATAGAAAAGCAACAATTGCATTACTGCCATATGCGTAAAAATTACCTTCCAGCATAATGTATTGTGCACCATACAATGCAAAAATGGTTATTATAGACACTACGGACGGCACAAACCGGCCAAACCCTTTAAACTTAATAAAAGAAGCACTGTATAAACCAACAGAAATTGCGGCAAGTATAAAACACACTGCCGAATTTAAAACACTGCCCCAAGTTATTTGCCTTGCCGCAAAATTTTCGTACTGCACAATCCTTACAAGGAAATACGCCAAGGCATAACAAGCCGTGGCTATGCCTTGAATGGCAACTGCTTTATTGCCGAACTTTCCGTCCTTATATAGCGTGTCGGCAAGGTTGTACAAGAAATTAAGTACTGCAAGAATTAGAATTATAGAAAATATATAATAGTGAACTCTCACCAACAATGGAATGGTAGTGCTTGACTGCATAATGGCTATATCACTTGGAGGCGGCATCATTCTTGAGTTCATAAGAACCCGTCCGGAACTCAAAATTTCTGCAATAGTCTCTGCAAATACACTTAGTCCTGTAAATATACCTATTGCAATCACGGACGTTACAAAACGCCTTGTTGTAATATTAGTATTTCGCAACGCCGGCAGAAGCAAAAAAACAATAAGAATAGCCATCGAAACTGCCATAAACGGTATAACAACAGTAACATCAAAAGGTTTGAATGGGCGCGAATTGATATTCTGAAGCATTATTATAAAATTCCAAAACGGAATAACAGCTACATTCACTAAAATTAACGTAGTAATTACATAGAGCCACCAAAACCCAAAATTTTTCATCATAAAATTATCTCATCCAGTCGAATATTTCTGTTTCAAGTTCCTCAATGTGAAAGTAATCGCCGTCAATTACTATTCGCCAATACAAGACCATGTCTATTCCAAAATTTCCTGCAGTCGGGCCGTTGTACCAGGCAATAAGCCCTGGGAAATTATCGGCAGCGGCTTCCATTCCGTGCCTTGACCTATTAAGATAAGCTATAAAATTTTCGTAGCCATCTTCAAGAGAAATTACATTTCCATCTTTAAAAGTATAGACTTCATGAATTATGTGTTCTCCAGCGTAATCGTCAGGCAGAAGGGCACTCAAAATTAATTCGGGTATGCCATCTTTGTCAATGTCATGTAAACGAAACCACACGTTATCACTCTGCGTGACATAACCGTTCAATAATTCTACATAAGCTATCTGCCACGGCGCGGCAGTAGTCACAAGCATCTGCCTTTCAAAATTTTCGATACGTTCATGAATCCATTAATCCCGGCTATTCCATACGGTGCGCCTATAAATAATTCCGGCACACCATCGCCGTTTATATCATGCAAAGCGTACATAATCGGCGTATCCCACCGCCACCACGGCATGGCGGAACTATACATTCTTTCTCTTCCCCATTCCGCAAAAAAAGAATGGTCGATTAACTGTTTGTTGTCTTCTGTTAACTCATTGCGCATAAACTCAGCGTAAGCGATAAGAATCTCTGCGAAAGGCCCGTTCATTGGGTAGTAATAAGTGAGGAAATCGAATGTTGCTTATTCAGCAAAGCCATCCGGATCATTTTTTCTTTCGCCGCAACCGACAAGCAAAAAAATAAATCCGAGTATTATAAAAAAATAAAAATAATTTTTCTTCGCATTGCATTTTCTCCCTGCAAAAAAATTCCTTCATTACGTCGAGTAAAATATACCAGATTAATTTTTTTTAATCACCAAACTTCTCGTAATATAATTTAACACTATAGAAATCTGCAAAACATTTATGCGAATTTCATTCCGCAAACAACTTGCCATATGAATATACATTGAATACAATGAAACTTGCTTTGCAACAATAAAAGCGGGCCGTTTTCGACCCGCTTTTTACTTGCTTTCTTCTCCCCTTTCGGAGATTCTTTTATTTCGTGGTTGTTATTTTGCAACAGTAATTAGACTATGTTTTACCTCCAAATAACTTTTCTAACACCAATAACAATACCATTACGGCAAATGCCCAAAAGATACCGGTGGTGATAGATGACACCCCAATAAATAGAAACATTACAGCCATAAGAAATTCAACGACACATATGATTCGGGCTTTCTTTCTGTAGACTTTTACTTCCAAGTCATCAAGAGGTTTGTTTCTGTTGCCAACCGGAGACATGAACATAATTACAGCGGTAAACATTAGGAGCATCACACTAATTAATAAGCTATTCATAACTACCAGCCTAGTAGCAAGAGCCACAATCACAGCCATAGCAGTCGATGACATATAACATTTTAATTGTGTGCTTGTGTGATATCCACCGGCAAAGCTACGCAATGGTATAAATGCTAGTGCAAAAAATAGCATTTGCCAAAATGCTCCTGAAATTATACCAACAAAAATCAAAGTAGCCAAATTTAATACATAAATTAATCCCTGCTGTGTACCAAAAAAGTAAATTTCTTTATCGTCTGCTTCAAATGCGCCGTGTCTTTCCATAAAATCGGTGATTTTCACCGCTGCGCCCGTTAGCATATTAGAATTTGCGCAGTTGCTTTACCTTCTCCGGCAATTTAGGCTGATTAAGTATCATAAAGCAAACAGTATTTGCACTTGACTTTGCCACGGTTAGCGAAGTCTTTGCGGAGAAATTTGCAATCCTTTTTGATAAAGCTTCTTTCATAACAATCACATCCTCATAATATTTTTTAATTTCGAATGTAAAACATATAGCAACATTACATATAAAACTTATGAGTCAACTCATTAATATATATATAGAAACCGATAGTTATATGCAAAATTTCAAAAAATTAATAATTGGATGCAACCGGCACATCATACTCGTGGCTATTTACTAAAAGAAGCAAGCTTACAGAGAAAGTATTTTTATCATGGGTTATATCCATCTCTCCGTTGTACTTATCCACGGATTTTCTAATATTTTTCAACCCATATCCATGGTCAGCTCCTGTTTTGCGTGAAACAATGTTATTTATATTTTTATTGTTTTCATCGTTATGGATAATCCGTCCATCAAATGGGTTTTCAACTTTTATATACAAAACTTCTTTTTTATGTCTTATTCTTAATTTTAGCCATTTTTCATTTACTGTTTCTATAGCATCAAGAGCATTATCTAAAAGATTGCCTAAAATAGTAGCAACATCAACTATTTCAACATTTATTTTTTGTGGAATATCTACTTCCATGCTTAACTTGATTTTCCTTTCACCAGCATCCCTAAGTTTATGATTAATTATACTGTCAAATGCTAAATTTCCGGTGTCACTATACACTTCGCTCCCCCTAATTTCGCCAAGCAACGTGTCTACGTAATCGGAAATCTCACTTAAATTTTTTTCTGATAAAAGAGTTTCTATAGTAGCTAAATGGAGCTTCATGTCATGCCTAAGGGACTTTACCTTATCTATCGACTCCTGCATTGTTTGATACTGGGTTAGATAATATTCTTTCTCTTGCGCGTAAAGCTTTAAATTCAGCTCATCTTCGTATGCAGCGGAGAGACTGTTTTGAAGATATAAAGCAAGTACATTTACCCCCAGTACTGCAACTATTATAGAAATGGTGATAATTGGGGGCGAATTTGTAAAAAAAATCAATACGACAACTGTATATAATAATAAAATGGGGATAAATATACTTGCAAGCCAATAAGTTGATGAAATATTGTGATTTTTTCTAATCGCCTTGAAACTTTGAAGTAAGTAGGAAAGTATATAGGAAAAAAAGCCACGAATAATAAAAACCAGTGTTTTGTCAGACATAGACTCACCGGTTATGGTTACATTAATAAGATTAAAAAGTACAATTACTAATGTCTCTATCGTTGCGAAAAAGACAAAACAACATACTGTTGCGAAAATTTTCTTAATCAAAGATGCTTCGTAGTTTGTTGAAATTATTAGAAATGCTACAATACTTATCGTACCATTCACCAAAGGTATGTCAAACATTAAGAACATAAAACTAGAAAAAAATAAATAAAGTAAATATGAGGATACAGCCAATAAAAGTCCTGTTTTTCTATTTTCAAAGAAAACTTTCATAAACCGCTCAACAGCAAGTACAACAAGTACGCTGGATAACAAATATGCCACTACATACGTTACCTCCATACTACTACCCCTCCCTCTTATTCGCTATGTAAAGGAAGCGTTTGCTTATTTCAGACCGCCTGCCTTGGCTCACAGATAATGTAACGCCACTGGGGCTCATAACTACTGTTTCTCGGGTATATTTGACTATATAGTCATAGTTTACTGCAAATGCCGCATGTATAAATAAGAAGTCAAATTTTTGCAACTGCTCTGAAAATTCTTGTTTCAGCGCACCATAAAATTCCACTTGTTGACCGTCGGCTAAGTGCAGGATAAGTTTTCTGTCGCGACTTTCTACATATGATATATCCCTAATCTGCTTTCTGTGAGACTCATACCCAATTTTATAAATAAAATAACTGGACCAAATACCTGCTATGTCCAAGTATTTGCGCATAACCTTTTCTATACTCTCATACTCCAACGGCTTAATAAGAAAATTTAACGGCTGTAGATTGTGCAATTCTAAAGAATATTTCTTCTCCCAAGATATATAAACTATGGACACGGAGTTGTTTTGGTGAGTATCGCGGATAAGCTTACCAACATCTACTCCGCTAATTTTTTCATCTCCATACTCTATATCAAGAAAGATTAAGTTGTAGTTTTGACCCTCTTCAAGTCTCTTGCATAATTTCTCTCCGGAATAAAAAATTTCGATTTCGCATTTTATGCTTAATTTTTTTAATATATCTTCCAACGTCTCCTCAAGCATGGCATTTACAATTACTTGGTCTTCACATACAGCAATTGACAATTTCATAATATCCCCCTCTATCCGCATTGTTGAAATCCATAGAAATTTCATATGTTTTACCACGTTTATGGCATGTATGTCAAAAAATGTAGAGGAGTACAGGAGTTAAAATATATGTTAAAAATCAGGTTGAACCTCATTATATGCAAACATTAAAAATATAAGTTGCTACATAGGCTCATATGTAATACTGCATTGTTGCAATTTCAAGTGCAAAAGAAAGTAAGCTTAATAAGGAGACTGGATGTAAAGGAAGATTCATTTTTGAGCTTCCCCAAACTACATTAGAGGGCGGTGAAAATTAAAGGGGTGGCAAATATATGTCACTGGCAGCCATCAGTTGATATTCAAAATATCCAAAAATATAAAACATCAGGAGGTATTATTATGGGACAAGAAACAGTAGGAAATGTTGATGTATGTAAGGCTAGTGCATTATCTAGTGCATCATTCAGTGTTATTAATGTATTTATTTACATTGACACAGAATCGCTACTTAAGAAATATCCTAATCCGAGTAAGGATCAAAATAACCCAACGGGAATTGATCACAATCAAGGTTATATGTTTGTAACCGGGGCAACAAATGTCAAAAGCCAAGGTACGGGAGATTTGGAATTTACTGCAAAAATCGGCGATTTCATATCTATGTATGCCGCATCATCAACAGATAATTTTGATGATGCAGTCTTACTTTATGGAATTAAAAGATTTTCAGGTGATAATGTACTAAGTGACTTTACAAACAACGTTTTTACAAGAAAAGTACCTATACCATCATCTTCATCATCATCCGTTCTGCCGGCAAGAATTGTTGATAGGGATTTTTGGTCTTACGATGCAAGGGTACAACGTGCCGGTAGAGAAGGTTACATGGTTAAATTTGCTCTTTATACTCGTGACGGTAATGGACAAATATCATTAAAAGGGTATTATTGCTGGGATCCGTATATTAATGTAGTAAATTAACAGGCTATCATATTTCGTTAAAACAACGCACTTCAACAGAACGTTTGAGACATTCTCAATTCCGCTGGAGTGCGTATCTATTTTAAATATAAAACATTTAGCGATAAAGTACAAACACGATTTCTTTTTTGCTGCTTTTCCGGTGCTTGCCCAAATGAATAATAATACTGATATAGATTAAATTTTTTCTATATACATATTGTTGAAAGATGAGATATAATGTCATCGGTTGCTTTGCTGGGCTTGCCTTCTATAAGGAAGAATCCTAATTTCTAATGTGGCTATAACCAAAAAGATATTTATTTAAGAGTGGATACACGAATGAGTCTAAAAGAAATTTACTTAGGGCATCGAACTGGAAAAGTTGAAGCAGTAATGAGGAAAGATTTTGATGAGTTCTTTTTCGATTATGATTTAAACTCTAAGAAAATTATGGATGAGGATAGGTTTTTAGTTTTGGGAAAAAGAGGTACCGGAAAATCTTTTTTGGCTGAGTATATAAAGAAAAAATCAAAATCCCAAAACAACCGGATTTGCGATACTGTGTCGTATAAAGCGATTAATATTCATGAATTGCTTAATGATTGTGCTGAGGATGCAGCATCCGATGAATATAATGCTCTATGGCTTTGGATTATATATCTTGAAATTATTAAGCTGTATATAAAATATGATAAATTGAAACCTGAGAGTACGAGAAAACATTATCCGGGCGTTCACTCAATTGCGCTTATTGTCAATGGCGCAGAACGAGGGACGTTGGATTTTGAAGTGTGCAGTTTGTGAGGACTGTTTCTACTCTACTCTGAAACAGCTGAAGAAGTACTCCCTCTGACATTCGCAAGATTTGAAAAAGTTGAACTTTAGTATTTTTTGTGTGATATAATAGCGACAGGAAGAAGCTAGGAAGAAAAGATTATAGTACCATGATTTAACACGAATGTTTGAGGGAGGAAAAAATGAACAAGACGAGCTTGGTTAAGCGCGTACTTTGCGCGCTTATTGCCACGATGATGGTATGGGGGCTTGTTCCGCCGCTGACAGTAGGTGCGGCAACAACTCACAACATCAATGCCGGGAACGTAATCATCAGCACGAACGGCGACCACATCATTAATGGAAGCGGTACGTCAACGACCAACACAATTACGGTAAACAACGGCGTTACATCAAACATTACCTTGAACAATGTAAATATCGACGTTAGGAACACAGTAAACACTGCCGCTTTTAACATGGCGGGCGCAACAGTCAACTTAATGCTCGCGGGAACAAACAATTTGCGAAGCGGAGCAAACCGTGCGGGAATACACGCGCCGCACGGCTCGGTATTGACAATAGAGGGTACAGGCGAGTTGACCGCGCACGGCGGAACTTTGGAAGCAGGCATCGGCGGCGAACAGGAAACCACGTTTACGAGCCACACAGTAACTTTTAACAATAATTTCAGTGGTGCGCCGCCAAACGCGACAAGACAGACCGGACCGGACGGCAAACTCTCGGAAATGCCGCCTCCGCCGGCTAGAACCGGCTTCATATTTAATGGTTGGTGGTCTGCGACATCGGGCGGAACGCGGATGCAGCTTAATCGCGTATATACCGCAAACACCACGGTTCACGCGAGGTGGATTGCGATTGCCGAGGGGTCAGGGAGATTCATATTAACCTTTGACGGTAACGGCGGCACAGTTATGCAAACGACGGCACAAACCGAAACAAACGGCAGATTAGCACCCGATAATTTCCCGACTGTCCCGTTAAGGCCGGGCCACGTTTTTGTAGGTTGGTACAGAACGACGACTACGACCCGCAGAGAAGATATGTTGCGGGAAAACGTCACCCATACCGCGAATACCACTTATTTCGCAAGATGGCAGGCTGTCCGTGTAAGGTTTAATTTGGATGGCGGAACGCTTCCGTCGGGCAATACCACAAATCCAAGAAACGTAAACGCAAGCGGCCAAGTCCCGAATCTGCCGACACCAACAAGGTCAGGTCATACATTCGCGGGTTGGTTTACATCACAAACCGGAGGAACGCAGGTAAACGCGAACACTGTATTGAACGCAAGCTCTACAATTTTCGCGCGATGGACACCTAACTCCGGCACGACTTACACAATTACCCTTAACGTAAATGGCGGAACAGCGATTTCCCCGAATACACGCACAACGGGCACAGACCGCAGGCTGACGGCGGCGAACTTACCCACGCCCACAAGAAGCGGCCATACATTCTTGGGGTGGTTTGACAGGGGAAGCGGAAGGCAAGTAACGACAAACACCGTGTTTACGGCAAACACTGAGATTCACGCAAGATGGATGATAAACGAGCCTAACCTTTCTGGTTCCCGCGTAATCACGCTTGACCCTAATGGCGGAACGCTTACGGAAACGACCCGCCGTACAGACTCTCATGGTTTCTTGATGTTGCCGCTTCCTACGCCGATTAGAGAAGGGCACACTTTTACGGGATGGTTTACATCACAAACAGGCGGTACGCGGGTATTGTCAGGGGCATACGGCAATAATTTCGCGTCAAACTCCACAATTTTCGCGCGGTGGACTCCTCGTGTTACGCGTAGCGTAAACGATACCCCTGCAAATTTTAGAGAAAATTTCGACTGGTTTAGAGATTCGCGCCATATTCACGAACCTGTTTTATTCGGCCGGCACAACTTAATTTTCGACCAAATTTGGGCGGGTAACGGAACAATTAACTTTGCAATCAGATGGGACTCGAACGTGGTGATTTCTTTCGAGGATCGCCGTTTGATTCAACTTCTGCTTCACGAAGAAGTAAACAGATGGACGCGCCCATTGATTGGGTTTGAAGATTGGCCCTTCGATGAAGTTCAAGTTACGGTTGTCGGTTGGGCAGTCAGGAATATTAATGTGCTCCAAGACCTTCGCCCGGGCGAACGTGTTTGGGTAAATAACGTCCGCCGCGCTCCGTTCGGCGCATCCAACATACCCGGCAATGAAGGTGACCTGCAACCGAGTTTGCCTGACAACATGTCAAGATTCGTAAATTTCACGCGGGTTAACGATGGAACACATAATTATCCGAATGGGCTTCACAACCGTTTTGATATGTATCTTTGGGGAACTTCAAACGCATCCGGAAATACCGGCATGGGCGGCGGCGCAGGCGGCGACTGGGGAACCCGTATGGGCTGCACTCAAACCAGAACCGCAGCAAGGGCAAACCCGCCGGGCGCAATGGTTCTTTCGCATGAAATCGGACACGGTTTTGGCAAATACGACTTCTACGGCATAATCGGCATAGACCGTCCGTTCCCTACCGCCGACGGTACGTTGTTTAATTCGGGCACCGCGACCACCGACGGCTTGCGTTCGGTTATGGTTGTAGGTGGCGGTACAAGCGTTCCTTCCGTGTATGACCAATGGAAAATCCGTTACTACTGGAACTGGGTCAGACAGGATGCACCCGCAACGCGTTTCAGAACATCTTTGCAACCATTGGGAACAGAGCTTGCGAGTACGCATGGTTTGCAGGCGCAAGCAGTAGAGCCGATGGAGATATCAGAAACGATGGAGATATATACGCACAATACGGAAATGGTCAGCCCTGAAAAAAATATTGAAGCCGCGGAATTCGCTGCGGAATTCGAAGAAACATATGACATCGAAGTTTTCAGTACCGCAACGGGCGGAACAATCACCATCAACGGCGGCAGAGTTACGGCTATTGCGGGCAGTAATAACAGACCCGCGATAGGCGGAACGGCTACGGCAAACGGTCACTGGAATTTTTCAACCAACACGAATAATTCCGAAACAGGCGCGACGCATAGCACGGGCGCGTTTACAAATCAAAGCTCATTTAGTTTTGTAAGGCTTGTGCGGTCTTTCACCATTATCGCCGCATCAAACCCGCCAAGCGGTGGAATAGTTTCCGGCGGCGGCAATATAACAGTCGGCAGTACCGCAAGCCTTTCGGCCACACCCAACGATGGTTATATCTTTGACGGTTGGTTTGAAGGCGAAACACAAGTATCAGCGTCTGCCGCTTTCGGGTTCACAGTAACGGGCAACCGCTCATTGACGGCACGGTTTTCATCGGCAACGGAAGAAACCGTTATTTACAATATGCAGACTACAAACAGGGTTCATGAAGGCGGTTTTGATTCTTTTGCGGGTATGGCGGGCTTGTCTGCCGCTAACCGAACCGCTTTCGCTCCTTTGGACAGAACGGGCAACGGTGAACAGCACGCAAACGGCCCGACTGTATTTACGGTAACTACGTCGCCTGCCAGAACGATTTCCGTCACAGGAAGGGGAGGTGTAGCCCATGCTGTTCGTCTTATGATTGGCGGCACTGAGGGGCTTGGCGGTAGCGGGGCGGTTGCTTTGCCTACTTCCCCCGGTAATTCGTACCGCCTCGAATACACAGGAATATTCCCTGCCGGCGGAACACCGCGTTTCCGCTTTGAAGGCTCGGTGGCAAACCCTGTTCTTGTTCAACACGTTCCGGGCGGTGTGCAAACACTTAATGAAGGAAGTCCGGAACACGTAATAGTTGACGGTTCTCCCGTTGCGGCAGGAGTAACATTTACCCATTCGGTAACGCTTACACACGAGCAGATTGCCGCGCTTGGTTCGCGCAACGTGAGCTTGTCGGCAACGAGCGGAACGATTGACATTAACTATAGAAATATCCGTATAATCAGAATCCCTCCCGGAGCAATCCAATCCTCCGAAATCGCGCTTAACCCTTCCGGCAACCATGTTTTCCCGTCCATAGTGGGCAATGCTACCCCCGCCACGCACAGCGTAGCGGTGAGCAATATATCCACCTTGCCGACGGGCGCACTCACGGTAGCCCTTTCGGGTCAAAACGTCGATAATTTCGTCCTTAGCAGGACTTCTATCCCGAGCATCGCCGAAGGCGCGGCACCGCAATCTTTCACCGTTGCGCCGCGTGCAGGGCTTGCACTGGGTGTTCACAGAGCAACTGTCACAGTTTCCGGCAACGATATTCGCGAACCGCACTCTTTTAATGTAGAAGTTATCGTGACTGCCGAACCTGTGTTCTCAATCGGACTTTCGCCGTCCGGCGATCATAACTTCGGCAGGGCAAATGTGGGATACAGCCCTATTGCGCCTCATAGCATAAGCATTTCCAATACAGGAAACGCGGCAACGGGCGGGCTTGCAGTAAGGCTTTCCGGCGAAAACGCAAGCAGTTTTGAATTAAGCAGAAGTTCAGTCTCAAGCATTTCCGTTGGTGACGCACAGAGCTTTACCGTTCGCCCGCGTAATGCACTCACTCCCGGTTTGCATACCGCAACGGTTACGGTAGAAACGGCATCGACCGTCCAACTTGAACATCATCAGACGGCAACAATTACAACATCGGGTACCGCGTCTTGGGAAAACCACAATCTTGTGAATTCCGCAAATGTACCAACGCGCGACGGTGCGCCGGACTCCCGCCCTGCAGCCGGAAACAGCTGGGGGACATGGGGGCAAACCCGCAACGGCGGCTCTGCCGCAACCTCCGCTTTTATCCGCTATGCTTGGGAGCAACCCATACGCATGAGTCAAACCGAAATTTTGTGGTACGACGACGGCGGCGGCACACGAATTCCGACTGCGGATACTTGGGCAATCCAGTTTTCCAATGACGGCGTAAATTGGCAGAATGTCACCCTGACAGGTGGTGCAAACTACAGCACAGGTCGTGCGCTGAATACATTCAACAGCTTTGAATTTGAAGAAATCGAAGCACGTTATCTCCGTGTTTATATTTGGGGCATAACGCCGACAGGTACGGGTACGGGTATTGTGCGGTGGAGAGTATCCCATGAGCAAGCAGGGAGCATTGCCTTAGTTCCGCAATCCTTCAATGTTCAATTTATGGTTCGCAGTTGGTCGGTCAGCGTTGAACCCGCGGACGACTATATCTTCCCGACAGCCGATGCCGGATATAATGTGCCGCCCACTCATAGCGTAAATGTACTCAACACAGGAAACCAGCCGACAGGCACACTTCGTGTCGCGCTTTCCGGCGAAAGCGCGGAAAACTTTGCATTGAGTCAAACCTCAATTGAAAGCATCTCAGTCGGCGAGATGGCAGAACTTACTGTTTTGCCAAATGTAGGACTGCTCGCCGGTATTTACGAGGCGACTGTCACGGTTGAGACGGCCCCGGATATAATAACTAGTGCGCGCCATACGGCAGAGGAAAACGCGACGATTTCCACATCGGGCACTGCATCTTGGGAAAACCATGCCCGCGTGCGTGATACTGCGCCGCCGGCAAATTCCCGCCCCGGAACGGGGAATGGTTGGGGTACTTGGGGACAAACCAGCAACGGTGCTTCGCCCTCGGCTTCTGCTTTCCTGCGTTACAGATGGGAACAGCCTGTGTTGATGAACCGGGCCGAAATTTATTGGTACGACGACAACGGCGGTACACGAATCCCCGCCGCGAGCACATGGGCAATCCAGTTTTCCAACGACGGCGAAAATTGGCAAAATGTCACCCTTACAGGTGGCGCAAACTATAGCACGGGCCGTGCGCTGGATACATTCAACAGCTTTGAATTTGAAGAAATCGAATCACGTTATCTCCGCATTTACATTTGGGGGATTACGGCAAATGCGGCAGGCACAGGTGTTTTACGCTTCCATGTATTCCACGATACCCTTCCTCCAAACATTGCGCCGCAATCTTTCAACGTCAGCTTCACCGTAACGGGAATTGCCCATGTCCCGGTTACAAACATTGACAAAACATCTCCCGTAACGGGAACGGCGGGAACGCCAATAACACTTGAGGGAACAGCATTACCCACCAACGCGACAAACCGGACAATTGTGTGGAGTTTGGGTACGGAAAGCACGGCACCGGGCGCAGCTGTTAATGCCGCGGGGCAAGCCACCGCCACAGGCGCGGGTACTGTTAATGTAGTCGCTACGGTAGCAGATGGTAGCGCAGACAGCGAGGACTTTACGCAAAACTTCACAATTACTTTTGCCGCGCAGCCTTGCCCGGATTGCGACAGATATCCATGTGAATGCCCGGGGCTTTGCCCGGTCTGCGATAAATATCCATGTGAATGCCCGGGGCTTTGCCCGGTCTGCGACAAATATCCATGCGAATGCCCGGGGCTTTGCCCGGTCTGCGACAAATATCCATGCGAATGCCCGGGGCTTTGCCCGGTCTGCGACAAATATCCATGCGAATGCCCGGGGCTTTGCCCGGTCTGCGACAA
>Ga0131853_10004856_pt1 | contig 24156 bp, 15 predicted proteins | sample TergutLab28metaG_FD_92764 | JGI IMG/M metagenome (GOLD analysis project Ga0131853, IMG submission 92764) | Labiotermes labralis P1 segment gut microbial communities from Petit-Saut dam, French Guiana - Lab288 P1 (version 2) (version 2) | ecosystem: Host-associated > Arthropoda: Insects >...
GCGGAGCTGTACTGGAAATACACTGAGTTATACGGTGAAGAGGCAGAGAGGTGCCATCTGAGGTGCCACTGTCCCGCTGTGAAGTGCTTACAGAGGTAGAGAGGTGCCATCTGAGGTTCCATTGTCCCGCTATGAAGTACTTACAGAGGTAGAGAGGTGCCATCTGAGGTGCCATTTTCCCGCTGTGAAGTGCTTACAGAGGTAGAGAGGTGCCATTTGAGGTGCCATTGTCCCGCTGTGAAGTGCTTACAGAGGTAGAGAGGTGCCATCTGAGGTGCCATTGTCCCGCTGTGAAGTGCTTACAGAGGTAGAGAGGTGCCATCTGAGGTGCCATTGTCCCGCTGTGAAGTGCTAACAATTAATGAGTTTTACTAACCGTCAAACACACTGTGTTCACACATTCACATGACAGGCCGTGGCTCGTTTTGTGACGTCACACAGTTGGCACATGTGACGTGACGTGGCGACACAGACGATCACATCACCGATGTGAACAGGCCTGTACCGGTCACAGCCATGTGAAATTTATCTTCGTGTTGTCGGTGGACACGATGTTTCAGGGTAAATTTCTGCCTCCGTTTTCAGGATATAACGTTGAGGCAACCCTCCTGCGAAACTATTTGAGACCTGTCTAAATTGAATATGACAGCAGAACACTCTTCCTAGTGTACGTGGTGTCACACCCCAGAATGTTTACACTCAGACGTGTCTCGCTTTCGTCTGTCCGTTGGAGGGGCCGTCATGAAGCCAACAGTCATTTCTAAACAGTACTTATGCTGTCGGTTTGCTGCGTGGCGCTAAACTGACAGGAATTGCGTGTAACATGTTGCACCATGAACAGTTATCAATGAACTGCTGTCATAAACGGCTGTTTAATACCAGTTATTGGGCACGGCTATATATTTCGGCTCAGGTAAGCTTTCTTCCAGCTGTACAGAGTTCTATGTTTTTCTTTAATTTATCTGGGAAACCAGCTGCTGCTATGAACCAGAATATCCACTATGCTTCATAAACCATTGCAATTAAATGACATTTTGAAGTTCAGGTGACCGTGAATTGCGATAAATTCATATAATAAAACCAAGTAGATGCACTAATTTCTCAAATTTGTTCTTGGAATAAAACTCTACATGTTTCGGACAGTTCCTCTGTCCATCATCAGGAGTTTTTAACTGTACACACAGCAGTACATACAGGTTTGCTGATAGCTTGCGAGCGAGCTGTCAGCAAACGTGTATGACATGTACCATTGCTGTGTGTACAGTGAAAAACTCCTGATGATGGACAGAGGAACTGTCCGAAACATGTAGAGTTTTAATCCAAGAATAAATTTGAGAAATTAGTGAATCTAATTGGTTTATTATATGAATGTACGAATATATAAAAATGTTATTTTAACTAATTCAATATTCTTATTCATCAAAACATAACATCGACACGCCGTATGTGGCATAAAATTGAGGTGTAAAGTTTTAAATTATATCAAAGCAAGCATTTCGCACGTTTATGTTTATATATGATTGTGTACAGCCGGCAGACGGCGAGATGTGAACCGAAGAGCGCTGTTTGGCAGAAGCCATGGTTTAGTAAACTAGGAAAGTGAAGGAGCTGTTTGTTGCAATAGTGTCACTGAGAGTGACAGACACTGACACCAGGTTTCCGTTGTTTGAAACCAGCGCACGGCAAGAGGAGTGGTACAGTGGCGGCGGACGACGTGCCAGATGACGGCTCAGAGGCTGTGGCGTCGGTCGCATTTCCTGAGGACACACGGTGGTTCGTGTCCAAACTGGTGCGCCAAGTGGAGCCCAGCAGCAGGGGCAAACTGTGGCAGAGGCTGGCAGGCATCAGTGTTCCCTATGTGGGGGATCGGCGGCACAGAGAGGCGCGGTGGAAGAACAGCCCCAGAGAGGAGGACGCAGAAAGTGCCATGGACAACGAAGCACTGACCAGGTGAGTGAATGCAGCTGGCAAAGCTCCGACTGTCTGTACGCATGACAAGTCGAGAACCGCTCGACTTTTCACGAAACGTGATATTGGACAGTTTTTATGAAATTCGTAGGATCGGACGGAAAAAACTGACAGTTTCGACGTGCGTCATTAAACATGCATGAGAACACGGAGCATATAGAACAAACGGTGCACATGAACACTAAGCACATGTTTATAAACAACACACTTTTACTTTCGCAAAATACTACACAGGAAAATTAATAATGTGATAGTTGTTATCATTTGCTGTCCACACACCGCAGTACAGCAGCTGTTGGCAGCACTGTGGTCAGGCCTGTCGCTGTGCGATCGAGAAGAAGAAGAAGATTAAGAAGAAGAACAAGAAGAAGAAGAAGAACAACAACAACAACAACAAGAAGAAAAAGATGATGATGATGAAGAAGAAGAAGGTGAAGAAGAAGAAGAAGAAGAAGATGATGATGGTGGTGGTGATGAAGAAGAAGAAGAAGAAGATGTTGATGATGATGAAGAAGAAGAAAAAGATGAAGAAGAAGAAGATGATGATGATGATGATGAAGACGAAGATGAAGAAGAAGAAGAATATGATGATGATGAATAAGAAGAAGACGAAGATGAAGAAGAAGAAGATGATGATGATGGTGGTGTTGATGAAGAAGAAGACGAAGACGCCTCTTTTTACTGTCAACTTGTACTTAAGTTTAAGGAAACAACTATTAAAGTGCTACATTTGGAGCTTAGCTGTGTATTGTGCTGAAATTTGGAAACTTAGAGAAGTAGATCAGAAGCACCTGTAAATTTTTTAAAAGAGGTGCTGGGGAAAGAGGGAGAAGATCAGTCGGGACCGATGGTGTGAAAAATGAAGAAGTGTGCCACAGAGTGATGGAGGAAAAGAATATCCTGCATACAGTAACAAGAGGAAGGCTAATTGGACTGTTCACAGCTTGTGTAGGAACTGCCTTCTGAAAAACGTTAGGGAAGGAAAAATAGAAGAAAGAACTGAAGTGACGGTAAGACGAGGAAGAAGACGTAAACAGCTACTTGATAACTTTACGGAAAAGTAAGGATACTGGAAATTGAAATAGGAAGCACTAGATCGCGCTCTGTTCAGAACTCGATTTGGAAGAGTCTATTGACCTGTACACCCAGCCTCCTGTACAATGTGTACCGGGTCTTTACCGGGGGTAAAGAGCGGCCGGGGCGTGACGCTGACCCCTTACCTCACCCCTAGTGCCGTGGTCAAGAAAGAGTAGAGCTATACCTCTACTTCCCCTCTGGGCCGTACGGCCTGTACAGAGCCTCGGTGCCTGCACAAGGGTGACCTTTACATTTACCTTTTTTTATTGGCCTGTAAACGACAGAGACTACAGAATGAATGAATGAACACTTTTCCTCGTATTCTCTAGGTTTCGATATACTATTGTTTAAACAAAAGCCAGAGAACACGCCAGAACTGTTCCGCCATGCCTGTATTACATAAATGTTACTTCTCTTTTGGAGACTCGCCTACAATATTCGAGATTGCAAAGGCGCAACTATAGTGTCACAGTACAGCCATCCACAGAAGCAACAATACGGTCACAACCGACAGAACTCTCCTACAAATTTTTTATAATAATAATTTGTTTCCATAAAAAAAATTGGTAAAGGAATAAAACTGTGATACATGGCAGCCATATATTCTGTTATATGACGTGTTACATAAAGTATGGTTACATTTACGGCCGATGTGACACAAACATTTTTCAATATACAGTCATTATTTTACCTGACAAACACCGCCGCCACGGCCAGGCGAATTGTTTGTCGTAGTACTGTGGCCCACGCAAGGACAGCCTACGGATGGAGAGAAGTAGCAGCGAGAAGAGACGGAATGTTGGCCAAATAAAGAAAGGCTCACGTGCTTTAAGTAATTCCCCGTTATATGTACAGCGTTCTAAATTACAAATATCTGAAATTTATTCTTGAAAATTCTACACGCTTAGAACACTAGAGGCAGGAAACTTTGCTGCAAAATATATTTATAATTCTCGGGTAGTATCAACTACTGTTTTCACGTGTTCTAGAGAAAGAACTCCGTATGTGGAAACCACATCCACCCGACGGGCTGTCTGTCCGTCTATACATCACCCTAGTATCAGCGGCTAAGACTTCTGACAGATATTGAGGACATTTGGTGCAGCAGTTCGTGATGGACAAGCTTGGGTTTCGTGAAAATCGACTTCGTGGCTAGCTTAGTTTATTTGACTTGCTAGTATGTGCTACAGTGTGTGCTACAGTTTCTGGTACAGTTTGTGGTACAGTTTGTGCTACAGTTTGTGCTACAGTTTGCGCTACAGTATGTGCTACAGTGTGTGCTACAGTTTGTGCTACAGTATGTGCTACAGTTTGTGGTACAGTTTGTGCTACAGTTTGTGCTACAGTTTGCGCTACAGTATGTGCTACAGTGTGTGCTACAGTTTGTGCTACAGTATGTGCTACAGTTTGTGCTACAGTATATGCTACAGTATGTGCTACAGTTTGTGCTACAGTATGTGCTACAGTATGTGCTACAGTTTGTGCTACAGTATGTGCTACAGTTTGTGGTACAGTTTGTGCTACAGTATGTGCTACAGTTTGTGCTACAGTATGTTCTACAGTTTGTGCTACAGTTTGCGCTACATTATGTGCTACAGTGTGTGCTACAGTTTGTGCTACAGTGTGTGCTACAGTTTGTGCTACAGTATGTGCTACAGTTTGTGGTACAGTTTGTGCTACAGTTTGCGCTACAGTATATGCTACAGTATGTGCTACAGTTTTCTTCTGAATTAGATAAAATGCATTACAAGAGACATCCATAAAAATCTGTTGAGTCACTATCAGTTGCGTGAGAATTGGCGCAGGAAAGGCTGTACATTTCTTATCGCCGTAAATCAAAGGACATTTGTGCGTCTACCGTCGAAAGATATTACACTGTGAAAGTAAAGATCGCAGTGTATTAGCGTACTGTTTCACACGCATACAAGATTTTGCCTGTTGTTTTTATGGGTGTGAAACTTGGTATTTCACATTACGAGAATACTACAGACTGGTCGACACCATAATGCTGATTTTTTATGTTTTGCTGACCGTGCATCTCAGTATAATCTTAGTAACTGACCAACTTAATGCACAAATTATTGTTTTATAATAAGTTTATTATATTCCTCTACATGTTTCGAGCACTGTTGTGCTCATCATCAGGAGGTCAAATTGTATTATACAGCATCTGGTGTCATCACACACTGTAGGTGGCCGTCCGGTGCGCAGGTGCACCGGACGGCCACCTACTGAGTGTGACGATACCAGATGCAGTATAAAAAATTTGACCTCCTGATGATGAGCACAACAGTGCTCGAAACATGTAGAGGAATATAATAAACTTATTATAAAACAATAATTTGTGCATTAAGTTAGTCAGTTACTAAGAACATAATGCTCAGGCAGCCATTGAGACCTCAAACAGGGAGTAACACGAGGCTACACGAAGTTGAATTACAAGGAACTTCACTGCTTGTACTGCTCGTTGTAGCTCCAATACAAGAACAATTAGGCGATATTGTTTAGGGAAATAATCACTGCTTATTCTGACACTCTCTTCACACACAAATACAGAGTTCCGTGTGTGCGTGCGTGCGTAAAATTCAGAAGTTATCTTTTCAAAGCCTGAGTTAAATACATTTACGGCAGTGCTGCTCTCAATGGCAAGCTCAATAAATACAGTACAGCGGCAAGCCGTTTAGTAACGCTTTCGATTTAATTCCAGGTCCAGAGCCCTTCGCCCTGAGGGTTCAGAAGAATCGCCTGCCAGCATCTTCGTACACACTAGAGGGGAATACCCTGCAGAGGAGACTCAAGATGGGGAAGTGCTGCTTATGGCGGACGATCAGGCGATCAGAAGGGTACCTCAGAATCTGCAAGTCTATAAAATTATGGTACTTTGATTATAAGTGATTATAAGTAATTACAATGTAATATAATGTTATATAGTTATGTCAGCACAATCACTTTATTATATAAGATAATACAAGGTTACATGTTTCGACTATAACCTAGTCATCTTCAGGCCTATATTAACAATTGTGTTACCAGATGCTATGCACACTTTGGGATCCCATCGTGTTTACATTCGTGGAATATATCTAATTAAAACGTTTGTCTAAAAGATGTGATGTGCAAATTATATAAAATTCGTTCTTAACGGTGCACCGTTAAGAACGAATTTTATATAATTTAACCTTTTGGCACCGGATTTATTTTTTTTAATTTTAGCACACCGTGTATATAAAATGTGAATAATACAGGAACCAAATACGTTAGAATTATGAAACAAACTGCATTTTGAAGAGAAAAAAATGAAAAGTATATAACATGTTTAAAATATTCAGTACCTATATTTGTTGAATAAATATATAAAATGCTACTTTAGAGGTTAGCGGTGCGGTACGATCACTGTAGTTGACATTAGGCATCAAAAGGTTAAATTTTTTAGACAAACTTGTAAAATACACTTTAAGAGACAATTTTACATACCCCAATCCTGTATTTGCACATCACACCTTTCAGACAAACTTTTAATCAGATAAATTCCACGAATGTAAACACGATGGGATCCCAAAGTGTGCATAGCATCTGGTAACACAACTGTTAATATAGGTCTGAAGATGACTAGGTTATAGTCGAAACATGTAGCCTTGTATTATCTTATATAATAAAGTGATTGTGCTGACGTACACTATATTACGTTATATTATGTTCAGAGCACATCGTGATGCTTCCATTCAAAAAAGTAATTACAACGCTGTCTGAAAATTTGAGTGAAATAAAATTGGAATAAGAATAGAAAAGGGTGGTACTGGTGTTATAACAGAACTGGCGACCACATAACTTCTGGACAAACATAAAATACAGCGTTTTAACAATTCACATACTGCGCTTAAACTGAATCACATTAAAATCCAGTCTGTACCGCGCAGTAAACACACTCCGTCTCGATTATAAAAAAACTAATAAATGAAATCTGCAGGCATAGTAAGTTTGAACGTTAAACCTGGCAGCACGTACAGTAACCACTGGGTTTTGAAGGGTCAATTTAACTTCCAATTTCTAAACTTGACATAAACTTGCTCTGTAACTTAAAACACAAGCGTCAGTAACTGTAAGATAGATAAATGTGCGGTCACAACGCCATCTCTTAGCAGCAGTGTAAGTCACAGCGAGCAACACTGCAGGCCCACAGAAGAGCTGAGTTTCTTCACAACTTGAGTCACATATTACAAACATTACTCAGAAAATACTGTAGTGACAACATATTATTTTGAAAATTGTGTTTGTAATTTATGTTTAAGACATGAGTGTGTTTAACATCTCACAGCAATTCGCTTTGGAGAGCGGCAAACGTGCACGTATTTGCTGTTGCAGTAAGGAATGTAGTTCAGCCATTGGTCAGGCTGTCGTGCAGCGCCATGACTGGTCTAGAACTCGTGACAACATATGTGGCCGGTTGACTTACCGCTTGTAAATTGAATTTCGTTTCTTTCCCTTGAGAATGGTGCGCGATGCAAAATTTTCAAGTTCTGACTGAAATATCGCATAGTGAGATTGGCTACAATCAGCTGTTTTTGTAGTTTTCCACAGCCCCCACCATAGAAACACGACAAATTTATCCGCACTTCATGGAACCCAGCAGTTCGAGATCTCCGGTCCGCACCGTATAGTGGTAATTCCTTACCGAAGTTTCGTACAACCGGTTGGTACAATCTTGACGGGTCAAGAAATTCAACATTCTTGGATTTCTTGACCCTTGAAGATGGGCCCAATAAGTTATCCCGAAACGCCGATAAGGAATTACCACCATACGCTGCGTAACACCCTAGAAGAGTGCAAATCTCACCAACTTCACGGCGGAAGCCCAAAATAATGCAAATCCAAAGGTTCCTTAAGTGCTCACTAGGAACCGCCACTGGTCAATAACCCCAGTAAGATGAATGCAGCCCACACGTTATGGCGCTGCTTCCTCAAAGCCCGTTTAAATATTATCCGCCCAACTTCACCAAGGTTTTGTTTTTTCAAAAATTGCAGGCTCAATATTCTGTACGAATTTCCCTTGCCTGCCATTCGTTCTACATGCCATCCCATCTCATTCTCCCAGAAACATGTGACACACAGTAGACATTATTTAGTTTCCCGTTAAGCAAGTTTCTCTACCCTCCACTCACCTCCTGCTCGTTAGGCCCTGTGGCCCTCTCCTGCATCCTGCTCTGAACTTAACGTCAGAATATGTTCTTGTTTTAATGTGAGGCACCTTGTGTCACACAACGCATGCATAATTTTACATTCCACATATCTCCTAATGCATGTGAATGTTATGCAAATCAACAGGTTTCTATTATTAATATTAAAAAAAATGTATCTTTGTTTACAGAATCATCAAGGAAGGAAATTGGACTAACGAGCCTCAACATTTGCAGAGCGGAGCATTATGACTTTTTTGTGCAGTAATTTGATTTTTGGCTGAAAAATGTCATATAAAGCATTAAAATTATGTATGTTTGTATGAACCCCACAACAATTTCCTTTCGACTTCATCCTCTACCCAACTGCAGTCGCATGCTGTGTACAGTATGTTTACCCCAGCCACTGTTTGTCTGTCTGAACTTAATAACGTTTCGAAATAAAGGTTCATGCAACATGCCCACTGACAGCAGTGCACTGTGTCTGCCGCAGTTGGTCACCATCAGACCAAGCCTCTTTTTGATAAATACAATGGCAGGCAAAACAATGCAGTTCTTTGTTAAATTACTAGCTGAAAAAAATCTGTCGAAATTAAAGTTTTAAGTTATTAGCCACTTCAAGGCAGATGGTAACTATATGTACCACTGCTGAAACACTTCAGCATTTTGCCATAAAAATTATTTATGTGATTCACATGTCTCTTACAATAAGCAGTCTTCATTTTTCTAGACAGCATCAAACGCCTGGTCTTTCTTAAGCAAGTAGACTGTGTTCTCTGCAAGGTAGTAACTAATCTTCTAAATGTGTAATTGAGATCAACATCAGCCTTCAAAGAGTTAAAAAAATCATCAACAAACACCTATGTATATTTGTCAGAAGACAACTGATGTATATGAAGATTCTATACTTAATAGACTGAGGATACCATAAACAGTGTTGTCACTTTGAGAATTTCTTTGTTTGGAAAATGTATTTACTGTAATACAAACTCAGCAGTCCATTCCACTGCTCCCTTCTGTTTCCATTCATACACACTCCTTGACAGAATAACCAGTTCTACATGACACATGAAGAGGAATGTCTTGACAGATTTCCCCTGAATCAGTGAGCCCCGTTTCCCTACATTCGGGGTTACAATTAGAGTCATCCTCCATAAATCACCCATCAAATTCATATTCCTTGTTTTCATCCGTCTAATATTTGGTAAGAAGTACAAATTATTAAGCTGCTTACTCTGCAGCCTTATCCACCTTCCTGTTGCACCTCCCTTCTAAGTGCCTGTACTCCACTCAGCATCCTGTGCTCAGACACACTCAGTCTGCGGTTTTCTTCAGTTTGATAAACAAAGTTTGACACAACAACAGGTGAGTGTGCACTTTTTTAGATTTTAATCCTTTATGTTTCCAGATAGCAGCTGGGAAAGCAAAAGGTTATGAATACAGTTGCAGTAAGCAAAACTTCACATTAATCAGCTGGCAGTTTCTTGATGTAACCCCAGCATCATACTATCATTTCAAGTTGTGTGAGCTTCACCCTACAGTTTCAAATAACCTATCAGCCAAGTATGAACTACCATCTCTCAAGCAATCCAGTGACAAGACATTACCAACTGCACAGTCTTTATCTTTGCTGTTACTCACAAAACATTTTCTCACTAGAAACTAACACAGTTTTAACCTTTATTTATCCTACTTATGTTTTCATCCAGCAGACCAGAAGAAGACTTCCTCTATTCAGTTCGCTGTCTTTCTTTCTTGAACCTAACTAACTATAATATTCTCAAGCGATGGTGATAAGCCAACTGCTGGTCTTAGGCAATTTTAAACAGAAAATGTATCAGACAAGTGTTTACCTGTACAGACGTAACGTACGTTTTACTTAAACACATTTTTATTATGAAATCCTCTTACACGACCAGCTACATAAATTTGGAACAGAATTCGAACAATGCAGAATTCACACGTCACCATCATTGCGGTGTGCCATCTACACGACAGAGCCACCGAAGCCTATGTCTAGTACTACAACTGCTCAATAGATGGCAAACAAACAAGCACATATGAGAAGACGGGAGTGAGTGAGTGAGAATGAGAGGGGGGCATTGACATAGTTTTATGCTATATTACCACCAAAATTAGGCTGTGAGGAACACAAAGTCTCACCTTCTACATCTCTTCATTTACCAGTCAAAATCATGTTATTTAATTGTCCAAAGAAATACATAAATATGGAAACTTCTACTTTAATACTATAATATATACCTTTCCTGTGCCTCCCATTTTCCTCACATGGATGCAATTCAAACATATTGAATCAGGGTTGACCAAAGTCACATTTATCAAAACTCATGTTATGGCAGCCAACACAGGTAGATACACAAAGTGTCATCCATTAACATTAGCCTTTGAGTTTTCAAACCACATTGCATTGCAGACATACACACATATACACTGGGTAGCACCATGGCCCACACTCACACCCCTGATTCCGCCCTGTGACTTAAACGCTGGACCCTCTATCATATGTATTTCCTAAAACAGAGTAAGTTAGCAAGAACTTATGTTACTGCCCACTGGAGGAGAGCATACAATGGTCAGAGCCAATTCAGTTAGGAAAACAACTAAAACGCAAACAAATTTATGACACTCTATTGAAAGATCTGTAAGTTTGGTTGTGTAGTGCATGCTGCATTGCTCCATTCAAGAAATTAACAGTCCCCCCCCCCTCCAGTAGGACCCCCAAAAACAAGTGTTTATTGCACAAGCTATTTCACTGTCAGAAGTATGGCAACGACATTGTCTTGGTGTGACTCTCACTAGACTGTAATAAAACTCGGTGACAATTACGTGTGGGGAAACGCCATGCAATGCTGCACACATTTATGTTAAAATAGAGATAGATCATTCTTACATTTGCATTAAAAAATGTCATTTTCAAATTGGTAAAATGTGTCATTAAAACTATTAATATTACTAAAATTATTCTGACTTGAGACGACACATTTGTTATGTGTTTATAATGGCTTAATACATAATTAACTAAAATTTCCAAGCATAGGAGCTTTCTGTCTTCTTGCTTGTGATCTATTTACATACACACAGTTAGCTGTATGCAAATAAAAGATAATACAAAGCTGTGTTGTCTACAGGGAAAATATTGTTTATAGGAAAATTGTTCCTGTTGGAAGAAACAAAGTTGTACTTAGAGTTAGTGCCATTTCATAAGAAGTCTTGCAGCCCAGATTTCTTTTCCTCTATAATTATTTTGATGGATGGTTTTTTTCATCAAAATGGGAACACTAAACCCAGAGACAATATTGTCTGATTATTGGATTAGTAAAACAATCAGCCATTATATTACGGAACACGTGTATGCACACATAAACATACGGTCACAAGTTATTTAGCCCTTGAAGTCCAGCAGTTAGTGTGTGCACAACCTGCTTAAGATTCAAAGCTCTGCACTGTATTCGTCTGTTCCCCACGACCAGCACAAACAATGGCTGTCTGACCACATGGTTGGTGTGTGCAATGGACTGAGAGAGTCCTCACTGTGCTGTAGCACCTGTCTCTTTAAACACAACTTATGTTGCCTTCTTTAAAATGTAACCAAACAAATTCATTCAGTGATCAAGAACCACAATTTTGCAGATCAATATATACACATTACTTAGCAATTTTGTGATATTCCAACCACGTCAGTGAATTGTGTAGCAGCTGTCAGTAAAAGTAAGTTCTCTATCTGCAATCTCTTTCAAAATAATCCTCCCTTTATTCCCACTGAATTTGTGTTGTTACACCCATGCATCAGACAAGTACGTAAAGGAGTTTATCATAATCATCATCATCATCAAAAAATATTCAGAATGCAGACACAAATGTCCACATCTCATCTGCTGTAACAATGCCAATATTACAGCAGACAAGATGTCATATATAGGAAACGTTATGTCTCTTCTGCAATAGAATTAAATTACGTTTCTTGTTACAGTTCTCCAGAAGAACACACCATTACAGCTGCCTCCCTCATCTTCCCATTAAGAACCCATTTACCAACACTAATGCTGACATTCAAGCATTTTATAAAATACATCATTTTCAACATTTAACAAACCTTTCAGCTGCATTATGTCATGCTAGTGTGTTCGACGTTAAGTGTTAACATACCTAACTCCTTCCTATCGTACAAAACACAACGGGGATGACGCACATTAGAATCATGCTAGTCATGTCAACACATCAATGGATCGAATGGTCAAGTTTCCAACATAAGGACTGCTGTCTTCTTGGATGTGGTACCACATGCTCAGACATTTCTGAGAAATGCGTTTATGATATTAGGACCAGTGAACAACTTGTCCTAATGATATTAGGATCAGTGAATGACTTGTACTAATGATGACCAGAACAGGTTCTTCTATAATGCTGCTACAGTTCTACCAGATTGTGTGTCACCACAGGCCACATGACAACAACCCTGATACTGCTGTGAACATGGAATGGTGCACCGTGCAGCAAGACATCAGGTTCATCATTGCTTACTTCCACATAACCATTTTCTACAAAAGACATAAAATGATGTTAGGAATGTGTTAACTGGAAATAAAGGTCAGAGGAAGGTAATGACATCTAACTCACCAGGAGGGTCCATACACATGTATTTATCAGACAACCTTTACAAATCCTGGTAACATACATAAGAACACACTTGGACAGAGGTTGGATTTTCCCGTCAGGTTGGCTCAAAAACTATGATGCGTAAGCTCACTTCATAAGAGCCCTGGAAGTAGTGTCAGAAGACACTCTGTCACAGCTGCAGACACTCTTCACCACTCTCACGTTGTTATGATGAGCCTAGTCACCAGGACTGCGCACGCTCACTGGGCTGCAGTGTAGTATAGGACAGGGTGACCTCAAAAAAGGAAAAAGAGATTTTTCCCGAGAGCTTTGATTAAGTGGAATCTTCACTGGCCATTCACATTTTCTGGGGGGGGGTTTGGATCAATTGCCTCTCCTCATGAAACTGTAGACATACTATCCACAGCGCATCTTCCAGTCACCTCTCAGGCTGTCCCAGCTCGCATCTTGTGAGCATTCCAAAAAAATAATCATATGGATCAATATTGTTAGTACTTTTTTTAACTTCCCTAATTTTCAATGACAAAGAAGTAATTCAGTAAACTTCAATATCATTCACTTTAGCCACACACACATCCCAGTGGATGTTTCAAAGACATGATTCCATTTTTCCTTTTCAAGATAAAATTACAAGGAAGAAAGTGTTAAATGTGTATTTTGTATTTTATAAATGACAAACAGAGCAATTTTCACTGGTCTTTGTTAAGGCAAATACATTGTATATGCTGTCACTTCTTCTATTTGTCACAAGTAACATGTGCTATGCTACTCAGTAATTTACATACCAGTTGTTCTGATGCTGGTAATCGGTTTTAAAACAAAAATGTTACTTTAGACTGAATATGCGAGCCAATCGGGATCAAATTACAATTATGCCACTGTCAGGGGCAACAGATTTTTCCAGTTCTCTGAGTAACAATGCATAATTTTGTACAGTCAGTCATAAGCATGACTGACACACTTTACATTTCACATCAACCCACATATTCAATTTATTTTTATGCATACTGTAATATACATATATATACAAATATGTCTTTAAAAATAAATTATGATAATTAAAAACATTATTCTGTGTAGCTCAATAACATGACACATATCCGACTTCCACACAAGTAATGCCACACATCAGGGGGTGGGTTGGCATGTGCCTCAGTACAAGAGAGAGTTAGTGGCAGCATAGCAAACAGGAGGGCCTCCCAAGCTGGACAGGCCTCTACAAAGGAACCAGGCAAATGTGTCTATGGTGAGGATAAGGGGAACTTCTGTCATGGTGAACCCAAACCTTTTAACACAATAAATCCTGGTACTGGTCCTTCAGTTTGTGGGTTGTGTAGGTGGTGGTAACCGCACTGACTAAAAATTACATTTGAAAGGCCTCAGCCCTGACAGGAAGAAGAAGCAGAAGAATAAGGATATCGGTAGTGCCTCCCTGAAACTAGTGATTTTGGAATGTCTATGTAATAACAGTCTCAGGGAAATAAATTTGTTACAATATTTTGTGAAATGCAAACATCCATTTTACATGCAGTGAAGAGTTTCCTGTACTTAAATGTTCACTGGATAAATTGAATTAAACAGTAACTAAATGAAGGACTTCTTGTAGATACAGTTGAAGATGAATGGTGTATTACTGAGTCACTCCCTCTACTTGACTTCAATATCACCTGCAGAACGTTGATATGATTGCAGCTGTAACAAATGAGAAAAGATGAGACATCAGACACAGCAAATTAAAAGAAACATTTGTAGTGGAGAAAGCATGGGTGTGGAATCACACAACTAGTCCTTCAGTTGTGTCACTGCAGTACAACTTGCACAGCATAAATCTAGGAAGAAGTGGAAGCTGAATGGACACATTACACGTGATCATACCTGATTGTAATTCTTTGGGTCAAAACATAAATACCATGCAGCAAAACACAAAGTTTTATTGGTTTCTTCTTCTTCTTATAATAAAACCAACTACATGCACTAATTTCTCTAATTTATTTTTGGAATAAAACTCTACGTGTTTCGGACAGTTCCTCTGTCCATCATCAGGAGTTTATCACTGTACACACAGCAAACCTGTATGACATATACCATTGCTGTGCGTACAGTGAAAAACACCTGATGATGGACAGAGGAACTGTCTGAAACACGTAGAGTTTTATTCCAAAAATAAATTTGAGAAATTAGTGCATCTAGTTGGTTTTATTATAAGAATTTATCATGATGCACGGTCATCCGAATGTCAAATTTATTTTATTAGTTGTCAATAAGGAGGCTGGTCTAGAAAATGTGCTGCATATGTATCAACAGAATAAATGAAACAATGGCTTCATAAAGTTGCTTAATATACCTTAAGAAATGAGACAAAATTTATATCCTTTTGAGTGACACAATTCAAAATGTCATCCATAAAATATCAGGCATTTTGTCCAATTTCAACAAAACTGAAATGTGTCAACCAGATTGTGTACAACTTTATTAATATATACATCCATCAACACAACTATGTAATAAAGGCATGAGTTAGAGCTAACGCGACATGTTTCGACTTAAAAAGTCATCCTCAGGCTATGCTAAGAACCATGCAATTCTTTACAGTGTGGTTCTTAGCTTAGCCTGAGGATGACTTTTTAAGTCAAAACATGTTGCGTTAGCTCTAACTCATGCCTTTATTACATAGTTGTGTTGATGGAAATATATATTAATAAAATGAATATATAGAATCAGTACACAACGGGATGACTTCATTCAAATTTTGTAGAACTTCACAATAGTGAAGACTCATTCAGAAGCCCTCAAGTTGTACACATGGTTGGATGGACAGACAGACATACACAGTGACACTAAAAGAAGGAATCTTGCTAATATTTTGATGACTGTTTCATCCACATTATGTTTTGTGTCTTTTCTCCTTGGTGAGTGACCTGGTCAATGCATGTTGTATCTGTCAGAGAGTGGTCATGTGCGAAAACCCGTCACATTGCGGGGACAACGCACTCGTACAAATGTTGGTCATTGTCCGTTTCCCATGTACTGTCTGTAAATGTAACGCAAGTGAAAAGAATCACCAGTTTATAATCCAGACTTAACACCTAGCCATGCTGTATTACCATGACTAATTTATATGGATTATGGCTTCTTGTCTGCCAGATATAGTGTCACTTAACATTGGTTAGCTTATCACACAGAGCATGACTGATGAATCCACTGACTTCACTTTCGCAGAGAGGTTTTTGTATCAACAGTTTACTTTCAATAGTGCACAACGCACAATTACAGGGTGAAGTGGAGTTCATTCAGTATTGTTACAGATACACTAGTCACGCACATTATATTAACTCATTAAGTCATATGTACCGTGCATCGTGTTCTGTAACATCACTTGTACTACCAAACTTTTGTGCACCACAACAATTTATACCAAACCACACACTAATTTCCAGTATGACATGTTGTGCCATCTACTGATGTCATCTCTTAAATAAAGCCAATTTGTGCACAATTTTTCTTAGTGTATTTATTTCTTTTCTCTCCACGTTTCGGGTGACTATGTGCCCATCATGAGAAGAAACAACTGTATCTACGCGACACTTGGTACTTGTTATTCTGAATGGATGGCTGTCTGGTATTCATACCAGACATGTAGAGAAAAGAAATAAACATACTAAGAAAAACTGTGCACCAAGTTGGCTTTATTTACAAGATTTTATAAGGATGCACGGTCAACAAAACCTAAAATACTGATGCCATCTTCATCAAGTTCAGTCTACTGTAATTCTTTTCTCAGCACATCTAGTGAGTGACTGCATAAGCAGCGCACAGTGACTACAAGCACTTATTAACCATCTGCTGTAAGACCATATTTTAAAATCACAGAAGAACAACTTTAAAACACCAATGAAGTTTGTCAGTAACACACGTTTGGTGAAACGATAAAGTTACAACATGTAAAAGCAACTAATGTCACAGATTTTTTTTTTCATTGTTACACCACGCATGTTGTCAAGCTACTCAATCACTATACCAACTACTGCACATATAAAAAATTTACACATTAAAACATTAAAAATGCTCCGACATGTTTCGGTCCTAGGACCTTCATCAGGGAGCTGTATCGACGATATAGCTCCCTGATGATGGTCCCAGGACCGAAACATGTCAGAGTGTTTTTAATGTTTTAATGTGTAAATTTTATATATGTGCAGTAGTTGGTATAGTGATTGAGTAATGTCACTGATGCTGAACGAGAGCACATTTGGAAAATGTGGATAAATTCACAATATAGTGTACTGTTATACATACACTGCACCCATATATATATGTTACATTTGAATTCTAGGGGACCACACCCAACTGGGGATTGCACATGGGCTCCATGCACATACATAAGAAGATGTTGATATAGATGCCATTGCATCCACATTTTCCATGTGCGCGTGATTAAATATGAGTGATAATGATTTTGCATGTTGCAACTTCTAATGGTTTCACCAGACATACATGTGACTGAAGAACTGCAGCAGATGGTTGATAAGTGCTTGTAGTCACTGTGCGCTGCTTATGAAGTCAATCTCTAGATGTGCTGAGAAAAGAACTGCAGTAGACTGAACTCCATGAAGATGGCACCAGTAGATGCCGTATTGCGTCCGATTGGAAATTAGTGTGTGATTTGGTATAAATAGTTGCAGTGTACAAAAGTTTGATAGTACAATTGGTGTCACAGTGTATTAAATTAGTTTAAGGTAATATGAATTGTAACAGAAATGTTCGCCATTATTGAGGAGCATTACAACGAAACTACTCTTAAAAACAGCACAGGTCAGATATCGTCCATCAAGACTGATGCACTGATGGACTTGGTTCCTAACACTTTCCATTATGCTGACGTGAGAGGTGACAGGAAGTTTCTTTCTTCAGAAATTCTTAGTTTCAGTCTGTGTATGACTGCAGAACGTGTCCCAAACACCCTGCTTTTCAAATAGCCCCATATCAAGGAAACACAAGCCGACAGATCGGGCGAACGGGCTGGCCAATAAATGTCGCCGAAACGTCGTTATTTTTAGAAAAGTCTCTAAAGCGAATGGACAGTGGACAGCCGACCTCAGATCCATATTTTTGTTAAACGGCCTCCCTAGCTGAACCTATCGCGAACTTGTTTCATGCTCTCTCCTTGGCTGCCCCAGTGCTACATAAATCAAAACAGCCCATTACGTGGCCGCGCCAGTATAAAAATAATTATAATTAATGGGGCGTTTGTCATATACACCAGTCGTGGGAAGGCGGCTTCAGGAGACGAAGGTAGAAATCTTACCCACTGCCTCAAGAAGGGTGAGAGGTTGTTTGGCGAAGGAACCAATGGCTCTGATGGCGACGCAGACAGCTCGCCAAAACCACCGCTTCGGATCACCGCATCGTCACTGCCTTCTGCACGTGCTGCTGTGGGCGGGAACACGAGTCGAGACTGCTGGTCGGAATCTGGTCCAGGAATCAGCAGAACACCCTCATCTGCTCGCTTTCCGTGACCTCCGAAACACGAGTGTCCAAACGCCGAACAGCCACCTACAAACAGCGACACACACGTTGATTTTTGGAGTTATCGCAAGGGTTAGGATTCGTGCTGTCGTAATTCGAGATACGTCACCTTATAGCAGCGACTAGATCTCTTGCTAGCTGACCACCCCGACACTGTGCACAGCTGCAGTCGGCACGGCGTGGTCGCTGTTAGGCAACGCTATACCTCTTTCAAAAACATTTACTCAGATGGCAGTTCGTTCCAAGCTGTGGACAATTTTGAAGCGGATAAAACGCGCTCGGCGTGAAGTAGCGTCTCTTACCTTCAAGCATGAAAACAAACAACTTCGCTTCATAATGACAGACTGAATTTTACTGAGCTGGGGTGATCTGCGCAACAGCCAGAGGATGGGGGAAGTCGACTTGCCAGGCAGGTGGTGTCGTGCCAGATCATCAGAACCTCTCAAGGAATGTCAAACAACTGTATTAAAACGGGACATCATTAAAAAGGTTGAAATTACGGGAATCCACGGTCACGTATCGTCAAGCGTGCGGATGACAACGAGAGGAGAGAAACTGTTGTGGCCTTAATGTGAGGATGGGCCACAAGCAACTGAATAAATCCACGGAAAGTGAGTCAGAGCAGCCGGCCCCCACTCGCTCAGTATTGTCGTAAAAAGCAAAATAAATGGTTGCGAAGTGGTGAATAGCCTTCCATGCATTCAGAAAGTTTAGGGTTCAAAGCCCAAGTAGCAGACTGCCGTTCCCGATACAGGATTTACGTAATTTTTCTCGTCATCTTCAGGCAAGTACTGGAATCGTGCCTTAAGACAGGCCACGATCATTTCCTCCAAATGCACTGTTTACAAATCAACCTGTTTGTCACCAGCACCGATGTTGGTGGGTTCTGTCCGCGCCAGCCTATGTTAATAGTCGGAAGGTGACGTCAAGGAATGTTAGAACTGACCTGAGTTCATCATCATCATCCTGTCGTCCGATTATACATAATACAAGCGAAAAGTTTTTATTGAACGGGATCAAGCATGCTCTTGTGCCGAAGTGAGTTTGACATTCTTCTTCGAATACCCCGAAGATGGAGGCAGAACTTTCCGCCGAAACGTCGATAATAAATTACCAATTAACAGAGCGCCATAAGTCAGAGGACTGTAGTATTTATGGAAAAAATGTGGAAATAAAAAAATTAGAAAATATGCTTTGCTTTTCTGAGAAATGTTAACGTTAAAAGGAGTGATATATTGTTCCTTTATCTAACAAAGAATTCGGTTACAATGACTTACTGTTGACAAGTAACTGCAAATTGCACAAGGCACGTCAGAAAAATTTAGGAAATTTTGATCATAGAAACTTGAATGGCAGGGGTCACACGGTAGACCTAAGAATAGAAGAGATGATAATATTAAACCAGAGGTTGAAGAAATAAGGTAAGACAGTGTAAGTCAGACTCTTTTGACTGAATGCAGGATTCAGTGTCGGGCCGTACTGAAGAGTGTGACGGACTGTCTGGTTCAATAACAATCGGTAAATATCTTGATACAACATATGTGACTGCATAAAATCGTCATTGAACGGAATGGGCACCACATTTTCGGCGGTGCAAAACTTCTGTCATAGAAGTAGCTAGTAAGAACTATAATGAACTATGTCAAACCTTTAAAGCCCACTGGTCACTATATGTATCACCAGTTTAACATTCAGTAATCCTACGTTCTGCCCACACACTGTATTTATGTGTTTTGTGTGGATCTCAGAACAAACAGCGATTATTTCCCTATACAGCATTAACTGACTGGCCGGCCGGCATTACAGTACTCTGAAGTGCCTGACTGTTAATCGGCATTGCTTGACGCTTTAAAGAATAAGACTGAAAATAAAAGAAGAATAATGAAAGGCCGTTTAAAGACCAAGACTAACTTCAGTTATGTACAAAGACCCAGTCCGTGCCGCGCAGTAAACACACTCCGTCTCGGTTATACCAGAATGTAGAACAACTTGTCATTTTGAATCAAGATTTATGTGGCTCTCTGTATGTCTGCACAACTGGTCGCAGTACAACGGTCGTTGAAGCCAATCCTTCTTCATCTAATTTAACGCAAGAGAGGCCCTTACCCTGGATACTGGGCTCACCAGATCGAAATTTAACTTCATCACAGTATGTTTCATAGAACTGCACAATGTGTACTTGTGGCTGTTCACACATGACGAGTGGAAGGCGCAATTTGCCTAAAAGTAGGAATTCAATTAATTATTCGCAAATAGCGTCGAGAATTATAGCGACGCCTAGGTCACCGTATCCGGTCAAGTAACGTAAAGTAAGGTACTAAATTGGACAGAAATTAGTCCAGTGTTCTACAGTTACCGTTAACAGCTGTCCACAGGTGGCCCCATATTGATGTGTCCACGGTCAATGTGCACTGCCGAACTCGCATTTCATCTCGCCCTTGAGTACAGCCAGCTTAAGGACTTCATCCCCCTGGGAATCAAGTGACAACCACCGTTCTCAGGGGCTCGGCACAGTGACATTCTCTATGGCACACTAACTGTTCTGATGATCAGCGCTGCTCTTCTCAAGTCACTCTTATCAGGGCCACCAATGGTGAATAAAAAAGCCCCCCCTTCCGCTGAAAAAAGGAGGACCGGCAAAATATTTTGCACAGAATCGGAAAGTCTGACAGTTGCAGAGTAACGTGGGCTTGGTGTGAAAGGGGTGATTTGTGCAGACGACAACAACATATGTACCGTAGTCGGTACCGGCCCCTCTTCGGGACAGCCGGGCCCCCGTAAATTGTACCGGCTTCCTCCCAGTACTGACTGTCAGTCAGCCTGTTCCAATTTAAGGGACATCACTGGACACTTTTTTTGGAGACGGCATGCTGCAGTCGGTGTAGTGGCCAGGCTGTAGGTCGAAGTGCGGTTCGCTTACAGACAGGTTGGCAATCTGGTATTTTGCTATCTGCTGTCTCTGTTTCAGGCGGTCTGCTTGTAACCCAACCTCGAACAGAAGTTGTTTGCTTGAACACTGACGAACCTTACTGACAGAACTTTCGAAGCACGCTGTCCGGACTCGGACTGACGTATCATTTCGTAGCAGTTTTGACAGATTCTCATCTGTATAAGTCCTCGGTTCTACGCTGCAATTTTCACAAACCTAAACATGAAGTTAGATGAGGGATTAGTGTACAAGAATGTAAAAAAATATGACTACAGTTTCACTGGTATTGTCGACTCTCGAACACAGCACAATTCCTTTCAAATCGTCGGCTCTTTCTTCGGCCTCAGTCAGTACCTCGCAGAGAACAAAGACCGTCAGATTTACTATTTTTAATCTTAAACCGTTTCTTCATCCTCAACTGCACCTTCAATAAAAACACACCCTGTATTACGCACACCAACGGTACAAACACAAGCAGATCTGCAAGTAAAGTACTTGTTATATTTGTCCTAGTTTAGGCAAAACGATGAAGAAGACAAAGTTTACTAAACATCCCCAAACTTCGAATTTTATGAAAGCCTGTCCAGTGGCAATACCGTTGTTGCATTCAGACGGACGGACAAACACGTACGAAGAAGCCGGTAGCCGCTTTTCGCAAATGTTCGGCGAACGTGCCTGAGAGTGGAAAAAATGAGTGGAGGTTTCCTTAAGGAAATTAAAAAAATCAAGGACCAAGCTTCAAGCACCCAGGTCGCTGGGCGAGACCCTACAGGGCCTGTATACTGAACACAACAGTGCTGCTATTTCTTCATTGGCTGGAGTACAGTTAATTTCTAACATATATTGCTCCAAGGTTTTCGTCAGTCAGTCCGTTAGTTAATGGACGCTCAGAGCTGCTGGCCCTTCTGCTATCGTGTGTACATAACCTGGCAGCATTGTCTAACTCAGTGTCTTGAATCAAGAAAAGTGAGCCAAAACGTTTGCCGAAATTTGGGCAACGCAGGTCACTTCAGGAAATGACGCCACAAAGCGGGAACACCACAGCAATGGATTTCCCGTTTTGTTTGCGGTGTTCTGGACAGTAATAAAATGATAAATTTAATTCGTCATAATGAATGGGAAGCCATAATTACTGCGTGTTGCCAGAACAACTGCAGTATGATTCAGCAGGTCTAGCAGTCTGCGGAAACAAAAGATACAACAGTTGTGTTAATAAACTTTCCATTTTCGTCCAGAAGATGGAAACATCACAGGGCCTGTTCTGACGGCCTTAATTAATTACGTCACTTCACACTCCGAAGGCTAATAAAACAAACGTTACTTTCCTTTAATACCTTCAGGGTTACACAAACTTCGGTGGCCGTACAGAACATACTATCCAGGAATTCTAATTTTGTGTGCAGTGTGATATGTGCCACCATTTTGTGTGCAGTGTGATATGTGCCACCATGCAATCAGTTAAATGGATAAAATATATGTTCTTGCCCAATGTAAGTTTGAATGGTGTGGCAGGTAGATAGCATGAGTACATTCTTCTGGGGTCTGATATCATACGAATTGGCAGATCTCTACCAAACTGTTGATTACCCCGATAATCTGATTTCTCACTCTTTCAGTATGTTGTTTATTTAACGACTTTTTTATTAACTCAGCGTTTATGGTTTGAAATTATATGTTAATATAGGAATAATAAATGGGAAGAACATAAGGAAGTGGACGAAACTGTCTAAGCTGCCATCCCGGAAATTTTTGTCTGCAGAGACTTAATGAAATCTCTAAATACTTCAAAATTCGCAAGTTGGGACATCCGATGTATGATTGCAGGACGACGCCTGCCCACAGCGTGGCTGTTCAAATTCGAGATACGCGAAGTTTACGTTTTCTCCATACAGAAACGAAAAGAGAAACGGTTGGCTTACACTGGGCATGTAATGAGTCCGTGCCGTGAAGGCGTATAGGGGAAGCAGATGTATAGCTCCACCCACGTTTAACTTCGACACTAGATGAAGGAAAGTGATTAACTGAACGCCCCGGCCGCTTTATCCCGGTTAAAGAACATCCGTCATTCTTTGACCGGATCCTATCGCCGGTCAGGGTCATTTGGAGAAGAAAAAGCCCGGGAACTGAACCCCGCACTCTCCAGGCCGTAATCTTGTCAGCTTGGTGTCATGAAACTACTATAAATGTCCGCATGAGAGAGGGAGCTGCACTGATGCAGTGCTGCCAACCACATCAATAATTCACAATTTTAAATTACTCTTGTTGAGCTGCACCGAAGATGGCGGCGACTGTCCTGCCGTCCGTTGGTAATTACATCAGTTTACATGGCGTCATAACCCAAAAGTCTGCAATCTTCGTATTTACCTCCTGAACTGCTGCGATTCCCTTAAATTTTCAACAGCACTTTGCTGCACTCAATCACTCGACCGAGCCACCCCACATTTCAACAGCACTGGTCACTCCTGAATTAAATAAAGGCAAACCTGCTAGTCCGTTCTCTTTTACGAATGTTACCTTTAATTAGCTAATTGCAGTTCGCTCTTGCCTTAGCACAGAAATCAACCGAGCGTCAACACCAGCTCCAATAGGCTCTGACTGCCAGGCGCTGTTCCATGTAACATCCGACGAATTTAAAAGTGTCTTCGGCGTCAGAAGTAGAATGAAGCGTCACAAAGTGACAGCAGTCATTGTATTATTATTATTATTGTTGTTGTTATATGGATGTCTCCTGTCACAGGCCTTTTCTTCCCGGTACTTCTCTTGAACCAGCGGTGATCCCCACCGCTCAGGCTTCAAGCTTCACACTGCAGCACTTTCCGTATTATGTGTGATGTTCCAAGTATA
>Ga0131853_10004857_pt1 | contig 24154 bp, 14 predicted proteins | sample TergutLab28metaG_FD_92764 | JGI IMG/M metagenome (GOLD analysis project Ga0131853, IMG submission 92764) | Labiotermes labralis P1 segment gut microbial communities from Petit-Saut dam, French Guiana - Lab288 P1 (version 2) (version 2) | ecosystem: Host-associated > Arthropoda: Insects >...
AAAGTACACTGTAGTGTACAGTACACTTCATTATTGCGTTATTTAATGTTGGTAATGTCTTACTGTGCGTAATTTATCAATTAAACTTTACTGTATTTATTCACGTTACACGAATATCGCGTTATATGACGTTATACATAGGGCTCGGTATTATCCGCGGTTTTCCGTAACCGCGGTAGGCCTTGGAACGTATGACCCTTGGTTACGGCGGTCCACATATACAAGCCATTCTTCGTCTTTTATGAAACAGTAAGTGTAGGACAGTATACAAATCTTTCCAATCGTTAAAGAAGATGGTTGCAACAATTTCGCTGTATACTGGAAGCTCAATAATTTACTTCGAAAAGGGATCAAACAGTAATTTGAGCATATTCAAACTGTTTATGATTTACGATAATTTATAATCATCGTCCGAAACATGTTTTAACAAGACAGGAAACAGAACGTATTAAGCAACATCCAGACGCATATGGGTTTTTGTTCTGATTACCCTGCGTCTATGTGCCGCCACATTACATTTTGACTTTCAACTGTTTCTTCGGCTTCTCCGACCCTTCTGTATTTCTTGTGTTTATATCGTGAACGGCGGGACATCGTATTTCTTCTACTTATCTCGTAATTGGCGAGAAAGTAATGTAAAACTTCGTATGTCTTCTTGTACAGCGTGTTATTTTTATCCGATTTTAACCGAACTAGAATCTCATCCACAGAATTAAGTACAAATCCCCAATGCACAATTTCACGTAAATACGTTCAGTGGGACCTCATTTCTTCCACGCGGACAAAAGGATGGACGGACATGACGGAGTCCACTGTCGCAATGTTTTGCGAACGCACCTAAAGGGGTATCGTGAGTGTTCCGTCCATTATCCTGCTAACGTGGAGTATATGGTGAGCTCCTAATAATGCCAGCAATGGCAGATGGGATTAAATTCGGCGTTTTAAGGGTTAAATACAGGCAGCTGCATTTGTACGGAGCTTCAAAAAATTTCTTTGAGTCCCTGACTGATTTTTCAAAATGAAGAGAGCAATTTAAATAGCGGTCTATCTTTACAGGCACCCCGTATGTGATATAAGCGCTGACTACAACCATCTTTGGAGTGGCTGCTGGTTGAAAATTGTTGAACACAGCTACTGATTGTCAATGCAATTAGCACGTACTGTGAAGGTTTTTCCCGCTGCTACTCGCACTACAGTGAACCCGTCATTTGAAAGAAGTGCTGTTAGCAACCTTTCACATAACGAGTACCATGACAATACAACTTGACTCAAATTACAGAGCCGCATTCCAAAATATTCAGATTGTTGCGACCTTGCATAATGTGGCGCCACGTATCCAGTTAGATGGTTACCAACTTTTAGGTGGGATACAGCCAGGGTTAAAACCTCGACCTTGAAAATGGGGGCAGGAGGTGTAAATCAGAACGCCGATAAAGTGATTCCCGAAACGTTTTGAGGTTACCACGTTGCCTTCTTTTCTTTTACATACAAAAATGTTTATCAGTTCACATACACCAAGCACAAAGCGCTACACAACAGCAAGGTTCATAGGTCACTCCAGAACTGTGGGTTCTCATTATGGAACTTGCCTCATGTCACCCACCTGGCGCCAAGAATTTGGCGGCGACTAGAATTTTTTTTTGCAAATTGCCGCACCTCTGGAATTAGATGAAGGTGAAGAGGCGACATACCATTTCACCCACTTTATGGCGCTAGAAGCACTCACAGCGCACTCATTGGTGAGGTTATGCTTGTGGTGACAAAGAAAATAGGCCCTGATGTGGTTAGTTTCACACACACACACGCAAGGGCTGTCCATGTGTATCGGACTTGACAGGACAGCCGTTAACACGACCGCAAACAATTTTCTCTTACGTCTCACTGATGCTTGAAATTACACAGAAGACATACGGATTGACCAATCAGAGAAATGTACAAGTATCATGTTCTGCAATTCCGACAAACTGCCCACGACACGACACGACTTGACACTGCAAATACGTCTGTTAATTATTAACACCATGCTGATTTACAATCTCGCAACCAACCTACCGCAAAAAAAAAAAAGCGGTGCAGCCACACGCAAAACAAAAACAAAAAAACCCAATGACTGACGTCACTGAACCATCATAAACAGGCCATCTCATAATTTATAACGCCACTATTTTCCACACTATCACTAGGCAATCCAAGCCGCGGTGCGAAACTTACACGATTTCGGTCGGAAAATCGTAAGAGACAATTTGAGAGACGCAAGCGTGGACAGGACACTACTAGGGTTCAAATAGTTGTGACCATATACAAAGGATTCATCTGGCTCCGGTTTAAGAGCCAATGACAGGCTTTCGTAAACATGGCAACGAACCTTTGGGTTTCAAAGGAGGGGAAATTTTGGAACAGTTCAGCAAGTATTAGCTCCAGAAGTAGGGCTACCCTGCTTCATAGTGTCAGTTGTACGTGGGTTTCTTCCATAAAATCCCTGTCATTTTCCATGACGACCTTCAGCGCGATTCTCGTCTACTACCCACAGAAGTACAGGTTACATGTGACAAAGCCACCAACAGTATTCTTCACTGCCGTCACAACAGATTTTAACTTCTTTGTAGCCCTCCTAGACCACGTGATTACAGATGTTACGTATTCAAGAGTGGCATCCTATGCTAACATTCCCTCTTCTCTGAATACTGATGTAAGGGCACAAGACTTAGCACAATCTGTTGACTCTTGCGATGTCAACGCAGGCTCGCTGACCTAACGCCAGGGACGTTACGAAAATAATTTTACTATGACGTCACGTTATGGTGGTCAGTGGGCCTGTTTCCTGTTCGACAGAAAGTAAACCTTAGAATCTCGGCCCAAAGATGCGCTTCAAAATAAACTGAAATACAGCGTGATTCAAAAAGACGGACTCAAAGGCGGTATGGTTTGGAACAGTAAACGGCGCCTCAACACACGCCAGACAATTGGTTGCGGTATTCCAAGTTCTTTGCTCGCTCTACGGGTTGACTTGCGTGGGCTACGTTCAATACTCTCTTGAATTCGTCTCACGTTCTCCTCTGATACAAGTGGTCGGCCGGAACTTTTGACTTTACACAGACAGCCTATTTGCTCAAATTGGTGATTCTAACGACAAATGCTCTTCCTCGTTGGAGGCTGAATGTTGAAACGAAGACGAAACGCACGCTGCACAGCAGTCGCCGACTGAGTTTCAATGAACTCACGAACGCAAAAAATATTGTGCTGCATAGTAGCCATTTTGCTCTCAACTGACGCTGCTGCACGGCTGTGCGCTAGGCGAGCGCTCTAGCGGTGGTATTTGAAAATTTAGGACCTCCTCTTTCAAATGTTATGTAGATCATTCACATACCATGTATAGTTCAGGAAATATAGACGTACGAAATTGAGTCCATCTTTTTGAATCATACTGTACTTAAGAACACAACCACAGGAGTGACTGTATTTTTTTTTTAGTATTGTTCGAAACTCGGGTGCAGTCGTAATTTTAACTCTGTTTGTAACTCGCTTTCGCATCTTCATTCTCAATTGCTATCAGCAGATTGTCACAGTTCTCACGAAAGTCGTCACACACCGTAAAATCGTCCTCATTAAAGAACATCCGCGTCGCGGAAGTCAGTGTTTCCGTCCCATGTTCGGAGGATACTGGTTTACAACTACGGACTGCTGCTTCAAATTTTTCGTGATTACAGCCCAATTATTTGAAGCCTAAAACCCACCTGAATAATATTTTAAAGTCCAGTTCCTACCTCCCATTTAACCGCGCTGCGTCTCAACTATAAAGTACCAGGAGAGTTAATCCAAGTGTGAAAGAAAATTTCGGCATACTTTGAGAGCCATAAGAAACATATAAATATGCTGTGTGAACAACACGCAGAAACTTGTGAATGTTGAAACAGAGACTACACACAGCAACCACCGAGCTTGAAATGTTAAAACGGGCTGCGACCCTTACTTTCACGCCGTTCCCCAGTCCGTCATTCACAAATTACACAACCATTCGAGGTAATATACAACAAACAGAGCTGATAAAGGAAACTAAACATTACACCAATTAACAAGACAGGCAGTGTACGTATAACGTAATATTGAGGCGCGCTCGTGCGGCCACTGTTTCAGTGGAAAAGCAATAAGTATTAAAGATTCTGTCTGTGTCTGTGTGTTTGTGTGCTTGTGTGTGTGTGTGTGTGTGTTTGTGTCTAGCATTAGTTATTCAGCATGCAAAGCGCATGCGCCATATTGTCATCTGTGGCCTATCCGGCTCTATGGCATTTTTCCACATTATCTCATAAACGGCACGATGTTCTGAAAAAAAAAAGTTATTGAATATGAAATGTGTTTTGATATTCTCCACAACTTTTGTCTGAAACATATTTCATTCTAAGAAGAATTGGGCGAGATATGATCCAAAATGTATATCGGTCTTCAAGTAAAGTACCCGTTATCCTTGTCAGATTTTAATGAAACGCGAATTTTCTCGACAGATTTTCAAAAAATCTTCAAATATCAAATATCACTTAAATCCGTCAAGTGTGAGCCGAGCTGTTCCATGCGGCAGACGGACAAACATGATGTAGCTGATAGTCGCTTTTCGCAATTTTTGCGAACAAGCCTTAAAAACATCTAAATACTATTTTACAGGGAGACATCCCTAACCGTCTTCGATCATTATCCCATATGGTTTGACCCAGTTGGGCCATTTTCAAGGAGTCTCTAGTAACAGAATAACAGTTCCTCTGTTCGCTTTTAATTACAAGAAACAAAATAATATACGAGTATATGAATAATTATTTCATTTTTAGGTGCAGCACTCATGAGCTTAATGGTTCAACAATCCGCAAGCCAACAAAGCAGCATCCGAGCAAAACTAGAAGCAGAGAGTAAAGACAGATTCAATTTCTTTGACCTTGATCTCCTTAAGGTAACTTTCAAACATCAGAAATGTATTACGTTCTAGAGACAGGTGGCGGGCGCTTGTGAGTGCGGTAATGAACCTTCGGGTTCAGTGAAATGCGGGGTATTTCTTGACCAGCTTCAAACCAGTTAGCTTCTCAAGAAGGACTCTGCACCATGGAGTAAGTAAGTATTACGTTCATAAAAAATAACGGTACTGTAATTATGGCATGGCAGTTACTACTGAAATTACCATACCTGTAACAGTACAAAGCGCAACGTGCACACTTGTATTCCACAGGATGGCTCTTTCACCTACTTTTCAAGCAGGCCACACACACACATACTAAAGCACATTTAAGTAATCTAATTATTAATACACAAATAATTAAATAAGTATGGCAATGCTGTATTACTGTATGGTCTTGAAAATGCGTTAGAACAGAGGAAGAACTTACATGCTGGTTGCAGAAGGAGAATCAGCGAGAGAGTGGTTAAACATTAACCGGTAATTATCACTAACCAATGATCATGATCATGATGATCATCATCATCACCATCTTATGGTGATTCACCTCCGTTTTGTTTACAGCTTAATTAAAAGTACACAAATATTCTATCGAAGCACAACTATTCATAAAATCAGCTACATATTTCAGCTAAAATATACAAGTATTTATATAGGCTATGTTATACATATTACATATAAATTTATGTAACAGTGTTTTATAAGGTTTCGAGACCTCAAAGCCATGCAGCTGTTAAATTTTCCTTTTCATTTTCGTAATTGGCCTGATGATGGTTTTATATTTCAGCCGAAACATGCAGCTGATTTCTTTGATAAATAAACAGTCGTATTTGTACTGAATATTTTTGTACTGTTAATTGATGATGATGATGGTAAGTCATAATATATAAATCTTAAAAAAACATAAGTCACAAATCAAATACTGTGACCTCATCACATTAACTTTGTGCAACATTATAATTGTGATGTGCAAACACATGGCCTTATTTTAAGCAAATATAACAGAGCAAATTATGCAGTGGTTCAGCCAATGAATGTGTTGGTACTTTAGTAAGTGTACTTGTTTGCTGGCTCTGGCTAATACCTCATAAAAGTTCACCAAATGAGATCATAAATGACAGCAACTTGTTTCTATAGGGGTCACCCCTCACCGAAATATACATAAGGACACTTCACTAGGGTTCTGACACTTGTGTACATAAGGTCACTGATTAATCCTAATGTGTAATGTACTAGTAATTTTAAGAGACCTGCTTGCTATCTCCAGATTGAAGTTCAAGTATTTTACTTATAGATAACAAACAGAACACTTATTAAGTTCTGTGAGTACACTTGCTTCCATTTCTAAATTCTCTATGTACCTTAGAATAAATATTTTCAGTTGACAAAAACAAACAGTATGTGAATATGGGTTATTCTACATAACTTTTCCCGTTAATGCAATGTCATTCAACAGTCACCAAGTCAGTTACTCAGTATGCATTATTCTTTATGCCATTATCCTAATCAGGACTTCTGTGGTAAGCTATGTGGCAAAGGGACAGGTTCTGCTAGCAGTAAATCGACTTTTCCCTGTCAATACCATTCCACCACAGCCCAAAAACTGATATGTATGCATCTATAATCAGCACTGTATATAATAAATTACATATAAATTAAGTGCAGCTTTCTGTGCAATGAGATCAGTTAAGGCCTTTAGATCGCAGGAAACAGTGAAGATGGTTTACTACGCCTATTTTAATCCTATTACGAACTATGGATTAATATTTTGGGAGAACTCTACAAACAGCACAAACATTTTTACTTGATATACAAAAGAATATAATTAGAAATATTAGAGGATACAGAAGTAGAGTCTCGTGTAGAGATTTATTCAAAAGCTTAAAAATTCTACTTCTTCGATCACAATATCTATAGTCACTTCTCTTATTTGTCATTAGCAATGAAAATAAATTTACATTAAATTCTGATGTCTATAAAATTATGACATAGACATAACTTTCACCAAACTTCATCGAATTTATTACTATATTAAAAAGGAGTCTACTCAACTAGTATCAAAGTGTTTAACAGTCTCCCACAAAATATTTAAAAAATCTAAGTGATAATGCAAACAATTTAAATCAGCCCTAAAAATTATCTACATGCTCAGTCCTTCTACTCTATAGATGAATATTTAATGTAAAGAGAAAATGATGAATTAAGCCAAATCAGTGTTAAGCTAACTGTAATGTAACAACAACTATTCTATGTATGTATTATTTTCTTGACTTATTCTGTATCCAAGGTAAAATGTTAACCTGTTTTGGAATCACAGAATGTAAATAAATTCAAATTGAAATTCAAATATTGGAACTGACAACATTCCTACCTAATATCAGTAATGGGACAGAACACGTTCCTTGTTCGTTCCACTTTCATGAATATTGGTCTCTCTACCTTTTCCCTGGTCATGCTAATTTTGTTCTGACAGTCGGAGTGCTCCCATATGATACAATGCGATACATTCGTTAACTTCAGTTGGGCTGACACCCGGTGGCACATTTACACAAACAATACACAGAACAACACAATGAGACATAATACTTAGAATGGAACAAAAAAAAAATACATAACATACAAAATTAAATAGAAGCATACAAAACATATAACCATATATACAATGAAACACAACAGAACCAAAAGAATATGAAAGAAGCACTAAAATTTCGTACGGTCTGTATATTTTCTAATAATGATAGACATCCTGTTCCTAAGACCTTCACTGCACTTCAATACACTTGTCAACATTTCACTTATTCCCATTTAAACTTTATCCATCTACACTTCACTACACTTCATTACCCCCTCATTTGGCTTAACCTCATTTAAATTTCTTACTGCTCCATTTCACCCCACATCACTACACTTCACCTCATTGCACTTTTAGACGGTTGTAGCCACACTTCTATTCCTTTTGCTTCATCTTGCTTATATTTGCTTTTCTAAATCTTTTTCTAAATATTTTAGGTTTACAAGGGAAAGTACTTAACGCTTCTGCAGGTGGTTGGTTCCAGTTTTTTATGGTTCTATTTACAAAGGAATAATTCCCGATATCCTGTCCCTAATTTTCCAAACAACCCTGCTCAAATAGCAAGGCCTTTGCAACCTGTCGCGTATAGCTTTCCAAGCCTGTTCCCGAGAGTGCACTTTAAAAAGTGTGCATACGCGCGCTATCATCCTACGCTGAGCCAAGGTTTCCCAGTCAGAATCCTTGGTGTGATTAGTAAATTCAGCAGCCTTCTTCTGTACTCAGTCTAACGCATTTATATGTCCTATGCATGGATCCAAGCATGAAGACCCATATTCAAGAACAGGACATACCAGTGACCTGTAGGCTAAACTTTTTGTCCTGTTATTTCCTTTTTTGAGAACACGCATTACAAACTGAACTGCCTTCCAGGCTTTTTGCACTGTGTAATTTACTTGGTCCACCCAGTTTAAATCGCTTTGTAAGATATACCACCTTGGGAATGTTTGTATCATTCAGTCTTAATACATGTTGTGACTGTATACACCTAAAATTCATAACAATTTTAATTAAATCATTTAAATTGAGTTTGCATTTTATTCGTTCATTTTATGGTCATATAAAGTACTCAAAAATTCTGCAAATGACCTCATAAATTTCACCTGCACTGTCTCAGGTCTTATTTAATGCTGTTTTATTACAGTTCAATTCTCACACCCATATGGAAGTGTTGGTAATGCACTTATTTATATAATTTCAACAACTTTCTATACAAAATGCCTAAATATCCTATATACTAGGCTTGTTTTATCACTTTACAGGCAATGGCCAGTTCTCAGTATGGCAATTTATTGCTATCACCTGCCTCTATAAAGTTTTCACTAGCCATGCTTCTGGAAGGTGCTGGGGGAAATTCAGCCAAGGAAGTGAAAGAAGCTCTAAGGCTTCCAGATGATGAGAAGGTTGTAAGGCAACAATTCTACAACTTGCTCAACTCTTTACAGGTGAATCTTCCATCACAATTATGACACACGTAACTGATTTAGAATTCCATCATGACTATCACTTTGATTTGTAACTTTCATTCCCATAATTTTGATTTTTCCACATTTTTGTCATATTTCCAATAAAAAATGTTAGCATCACACCTACCAGCCTTGCCATAAGAGTCTGTCAATTTGTCAATGTGTAATAACTTGAAGGCCATGAAACGGCTGTTCCTTAACATTTCCTCAACTTTCAATTACAGATCAACCTCTTTACAAACATATGTTTCTAGTTTTAGTAAAACAAATTTCATAACGCAGGTAAAAAATCCACCCAACGTGGTGGAGGCAGGAAACCGGATATTCATATCAAGCACCTTCAGTCCACAACAGCAGTATCAGATTACACTGAACCAATACTACCGTGCTGATATTGCAAGGGTGGACTTTCTCTCACCTCTTTATGCAGCTCAGTCCATTAACGGATGGGTCAACATGGTCACACATGGACAGATACCATCTCTTGTAGACCCAGGTACGTACTACACAGTGCAGTCCAAAAGTTTTAGGACTGATATTTTTTTTAAAATCGAAGACACATGAGGAAGACATACACCTTTTTCTTTGTTCAAAACAAGCTCCACTGGCATATATACAGGCTTTTAAGCAGTCGTACAGTTTCTGAAAAGCTGCTGAAAATTCCTCTTTTTGGGCCTTCTTTAATTCATCAATTACAGCTTCTTGGATCTCAGCAACATCTGCAAAGTGGAGTCCTTTTAACTTCATTTTCAACTTGGCGAATGGAAAATAGACTGGCAGAGATAAATCTGGAGAGTACGGGGGGTGATAAAGGGTTGTAACATTTTTTGGGGGTCAAAAATTGGCAAACGCAGCTTTGTGGGTGGGCGCATTATCGTGCAAGAAGAAAAAATCTCGAGAGCAGAAGACAGCTGGATGAACCCAATGAATGTGCTTCAAGAGGCGATCCATTACTCCTTTGCAAAATTCTGCATTTACTGTTTTTCCCTCTGGTATGAAATTTTTGTGCAGTATACCTTTAGAGTAAAAAAAAATTAGCAACATGGTCTTGATGCGGGACCTTTGGAATTTCAGTTTCTTCAGCTGAGGGGATGTCTCACCAACCCATTCAGAACTCTGTTGTTTTTTTTTTTTTTCGGGGTAATAGGCAAAACACCAGGTCACATCTCCCACAATAATTTTGTTAAAAAAATTTTTGTCTTCATCAGCCATTGCGATAATGTCTTGGCAAAATGTGACTCAATCTTCCCTTTGCTTAGGTGTCAAGGAGTGTGGAACAAAACATGCACACAACTTTCTCTTTCCCAAATCGTCTCTCAGAATCTGAAGAACTACAGTCTTGGGGATGTTCAAAGATTCTGCTATCATTCTTGATGCAATTTGATGTCATTTTTTACCAAATCAACAACAGCAGCAATGTTTACCTCAGTTTGAGTTGATTTTGGATGGCCACCTCCCTCGTCATCTTCTATCAGCTCCCTGCATCTCAAAATTGAGAACACCACCTAAAAATGATCGGTTCACAACCTTATTCACATAAGCCTTCTGCACCAATACTAGTGTTTCTGTCACAGATAGACCGGATTTGAAACAAAATTTTATGGCAACTCTCTGTTTACTTCCACCATCCATGATGTATATAGAAAACTGACTTTACAAGACCAGTTATAACTTGTACACTGTCAAAGATAAACAAACAAAACTCAGTGTGTGAACGGATGTTGGTTGATGGTACTTACTGGGTTGGCCGATAGATCGCTCTAATTCTGTTACTTAAAAAATCAGTCCTAAAACTTATGGATTGCACTGTGTATAACTTACTGCTAACTATGTACTGAAAATGACTGATCCTTACATCAGCCAATTATGCATTTTTATTGGCATATGTCCTGTAACACTGAATAAAATGAGATGATGATGATAAATGATGACAATGTAACGATTTTTAAGCAGCAGGTATGGCTCAATTCACGATATTATCTAGGTTTTCACTGTAACAAGACTGGCAACATTCATGAAACCCACACGAGTTATGCCAGACACAGGTTGAATGGGAAAAATATTTGCAGAAAATTTTGGCAGTGAAGACTGTTTCAAATGATCACATGGAAGACCAACAAATACAGGAAAGAATATTACTGTGGAGCTTTGAAAATATGTTGTGATAACGTGAGTGTGGTCTGTTTAAGCAGACTGAATTTGTGCTTCCCTCATCACACCTGCCCTCTGAACAGCTGTTTCAAATCCCGGTCCAGAAGTCATTTCTAGTTACAACTCAAATCAAGCAATAACTACTATTCCCATAATTTTCTCTGTTCATTTATGCACTTCACATGATACTGTTAAATAAGTCAAGAAAAATTTTTTTCTTGTTCGCTGTGTAGCAGATGTTGCACAAGAGTTTCAACTTAATGGTGAAGGCCAATACAGCTATCATAAAACAATAGTATAAACAACTAGATGCAACAATAACAATTTATCAGTAATTTCAATCAGCTTAACATGTTTTGGGCGATAATTTCACCCATTCTCAGCAGCACTAGACTGTGTATACAGCTTGTTGTATAATGCACCAAAGAAGCACAAGGTTGAGGTGGAACTGGTTAACCAGTTCCACCTCAACCTTGTCACCAGCAGGCAACTTCTTCGGTCCATTATACCACAAGCTGTAAACACAGTCTAGTGCTCCTGAGGATGGGTGAAATTATCGCCTGAAACATGTTGAGCTGACTGAAATTACTGATAAATTGTTATTGTTGCATCTAGTTGGTTGTTTATACTATTGTATCAGAGATGCACAGTCACACAAACATCAAATCATAAAACAAGTTTCATATATTATCCCTTCAACAATGGTAACTAACTAACCAGCCAACCAACCAACCAACCAAACCAAACCAAACCAACCAACCAACCAACCAACCAACCAACCAATGAAACCAACCAACCAACCAACCAACCAACCAAACCAAATCAAACCAAACCAACCCAACCCAACCCATCCCAACCATCCAACCACCTAGCCCATGGAGCAGAGTCCTTCCTGAGACACTAACAAGTCTTCAGATAGTCAGAAATTCCCTGCATTTTATGGTAAATAAAAGTACTGTACATCATAGAACAGAATCAGTAGTTAAGAGAGTAGAGTTCATTCATGATAGGATGTCATACACGGTGCTGGGAGGTCGCTGGTGTGAAATTATTATTCTTCAACACAAGTGTAAGTCAAGAGTTCAATACCTCTAGCTTTGACTACAGGCAGTGACCTTTATCCTGAGCCAGTTCAAGCCAACCCAAATCCATATGTTATTTCTCTATGATACCATCTCACTTGCAGTCATCCAAGTGCCTGTGGTAAATGTCAGACTGTGATCTTCTGGCACGTGACACCATGCAGTCTCATAAATACAATGTATGTTCTGTATGTAAGGTTCCTCTGCCCATAACAATTAAATTAGAAGTCATTACAATGTTAAATGCAGCTCACTTTATTCTCCTGCAGTATCATTATGTTTCAACATAAACCCTGAGAACATTGAAGCACCTGCCCTATCTTGACACATTCAACAGTAATGATTAAGTAGAAATATTCATGAATGGCTACAAATGCAAGACAAATTTCATGATGGAATTTTTAAACTCAAGACAAGTTGGGGAAATGCACCAATATGCTAGGTGATTATGTTAAAAAATAATGATACTTCAGTGGAATAACAGCTACACACTTAATGCTGCAAGGAATTTTCATTCAAATTTATGATGTAGGAAACTTTCCTTACTCAATGGCCTTCGTAGTTACCAATATTCCTCCCAAATGTTGGTAACATCTACAGGACTGTCATATCTCAGACAATCACATTCTACACATAGAGGACACTGTGACATCTTTGATAGCCACATTACAATGCAAGGACAGAATATAACAGAAGAGTAACTGGGTTCAAACCTTTTCGATCCCGATGCATCTAGGCCTCTTAGACAGGCCCTCTGTGCCCCATAATCTGATGTCCAAGTCATGGGAGTCATGTTTGTTTTAATAAAGTTCCAGATTGCCCCCCGACTTAGACTCCTTAACATCCTCTGGGTCCAAGAAAAAGGAGCACAAATATGCAAGTCTACATGAGGCCAGTGCTTCCTACTAACACAGAACATGGGCTGACATTTCCTCCTCTGCTGCACACCTCCTACATAAGGGACTGTTAATCAGTCCCATTAAACAAAGATGTCTTCTCAGGGTGTTATGTCCAGTATGGAGGCTGATAACAGCCCTGGACTGTGTCCTGTTAAAGTACAGTAGCCTGGTCTTTGCAGTCATACTAGGGCCCAAAATCAGTTTTCCAGCCTGTCTCTGGGTACTGGTAAGACCCCACCACATTGCCATATGCTGGTTGTCCATCCAGCATTTTATTTTTTCTCCTATATTCTGCCTTGAGACCCCCAAGGGCAGTTCAGGTCCAACAAACTGGTGAAAAGTGCCCTATCTTGCAGGCTCATCAGAAATTTCAGTTCCATGTACCCCAGAGTGTTCAGAGACCCAGAACAGTCCCATAGAATACCAGGTGAAAATGTTATTCAGCACCTTTTGGCACTGTTGTACCAATGGTGACGCCATTTTGGCAGCCCGAAGGGCTATCAGAGCTGCCAGGCTATCAAAGCAAATACTAACATATTTCTCTGACCTAGCATTCATTTGAATTTTGTGAACACAGATCAAGTTATCATACATCTCAGACTGGAAAACTGTAGTGTATCAATACCAGGAGAGCTATATAATCACAAATTTCCTAATTATGAAGTATTTTTCCACTTCCTAATTAATCATACGCTTTTCAATGGGAAAACAGACTTCCATAAATTTGTGAGATCTGAGGTTCTCTTAGCCGCTAGAAAGAATCAGTTCTCCTGGGATATGATGCTCCATCACAGGCTGTTGTTGGGTCCCTAACATTATGAGACGACGTAGGGGTCTCCTCTTCCGACCCTTGAAGACGAGACCATTCATTGTCTGAAACTGCTGGGAACCAAATAACCTGTGATGCAGTGTCACATACCAGAAGAAACAATACTTCTGTCAGTGTATAGTTTGGTTGCCATCTGCCAAACTACAGTGTCAAAAACAATAAAATTTCAGTATATATTTCTTAATTTGTCAACATCTTAATTCCATCTCTAGTCTCAATATGCTATTGATTCTCTACAGTGTGACATGATTTATGAAACTGTCAATGAACTACTAGCAAATCCTGACCAGTGCCAACTTACTAACTTATCCTGACCAGTGCCAGCTTACTAGCATTTCCTGACCAGTGCCCAACTACTAGCATAACCTGACCAGTGCCAAACTACTAGCATATCCTAACCAGAGCAAAACTACTAGCATATCCTGACCACTGCCACACTACTAGCATATCCTGACCACTGCCAAACTACTAGCTTATCCTGACCAGTGCTAAACTACTAGCATATCCTGACCAGTGCCAAACTACTAGCATATCCTGACCAGTGCCAAACTACTAGCTCATCCTGCCCAGTGCTAAATTACTAGCATATCCTAACCAGAGCAAAACTACTAGCATATCCTGACCAGTGCAAACTATTAGCATATCCTGACCAGTGCAAAACTATTAGCATATCCTGACTAGTGCTAAACTACTAGTGTATCCTGACCAGTGCAAAACTACTAGCATATCCTGTCCACTGCCAAACTACTAGCATATCCTGACCAGTGCAAAACTACTAGCATATCCTGACCACTGCCAAACTACTAGCATATCCTGACCACTGCCAAACTACTAGCAGTGCCAGTCTACTAGTATATCCTAATCAGTGCCAGTGGTTATCTAGCCTGTGAGGGCAATGATCTATCCAGCTAATAAACAAAATGCTTACATCAGACAGCAACAAACTCTTCTCAATGAATTTTTCCACTTCTTGCCACACAACAATTTGCTACAGTCGGGATGTAAATTTAACATTTTGCTGCATTTTACTTTCCACAGGTAGCATCTCAAGACGCACTAATTTGATGCTGACCAGTGCCATGTACTTCAAAGGGAAATGGCAACATGCTTTTGACTTAGACAAGACAACACAGAGCTGCTTCTATGTGGATGTGGGCCAATGTTTCAATGCAAATTTTATGGAGAATGTTAATATCTACAAGTATGCTTATAGTGGCAGTCTTGAAGCCCAGGCGGTGGAACTGCCTTATGAGGTTAGTATACTATAATATTATACACCCTTAATGATTCTAAACATGCTGGCTCAGCCATTCCTTCTGTGACCTATATGCATTATCTTATCAATGCACCAGGAGATAACTACACTCCTAAACACAAGTAAATTATTCTCCCCCCTCTTTCTTTTTTAGCTAATTTAGCATACAGTGATGAAGAATATACACATATGTCTGTAACAAAACCTAACTAAAACTGACCTAAAGTAACATGTCACAGGGGAAAATATATATATCTGCAGCATGATAAGCATTAAAGTTAATTCCTACTTTCATTGCATTTTGATTGCATTACTTCTATAAAAATGCATGGGAAATTATATGGTAATTATAAATGACAGATTCAGAATAATTCTGAAGTGGTGGGGCCTTACAGGATTGAATAGTGTCACTGCTTCAGATATGGACCAAGCATCTGCCAAATGCAAAGCTGGTGTGCTAACCATTATCCAGTGATAATCAGTTTCAGTTGGCAGTAAACTGTAATGGAATTACAATAAGATTAGATTATGTGTGCTTATGAACGAGTGGTGATGGAACCAAGTACGTGTACTTTCTGTGGCCATTCACAGATACAAGCAGGACTCAATGTCATACTGTGTTATGTATGAGTTTCTAATGTAGCAGTAGGCACAGAAAATCAGCATCCTCCTTCAAGAGAATTACAACATCTGATATTAAATGAGGGTGTAAAACAAACTGAAACACATATAAAAGCTTTTATTTAATTCAAGGGCATTAGTTACTTAGTCATATGACTTGCCATCATGCATTTTACTTGAAGATTCACATTTTTTGGAATATGACACTGTGTAGATCAGTACATAATTACCTACTTTTGGAGGAGCTTGCTGCCTACATCTTTAGGGTAAATTATTCATTCTCAGTGCCAATGAAGGCAGCATCTGACACAGAAAAAATATGGCCATGTCAAATGTGCATTAGTTTGTGTTATGAATTAATAATTTAGCCAAGATGTACAGAAAAAAAGCGTCAAATTCTTCAGGGTAGTTCACTAAAGATGCAGGTAGTGAGCTCTTCCACATCTTCCGTACCTGTTTACTAGGCTACAAAGTGTCACATCCTAGACTTGAATCTTCGTCAGCACCATTGTGAGTGTGCCAAGTCTTGCACATATTCCACTTACATATGAAGTACTTTTGGTTTATTTAATGATGTTATCAACTGGAAAAATTACACAGCATGGAATGATAGTTTGATTTGTAATCAACGAATTAGAATGGATGTGGAAGGCAGCAGTCATGGCCTAATTTGTGATAACTGTCTCAGCATTTGATTTATGCATACCATGAGAAACCGAGTCAAGACAGATGGCCACAAGTACTCCCTGAGACAAAGCAGGGCTGCTACCCTACAACATTTGTGTGTCATTCTCTGACAGCAGAACTACCCACAGGAGTTCTATCATGCCTGAAATATTAACTGTCACAAAATTAATTCTAAGTAACAACACGGTAGAAGGATCCTATTGAAGCAGAATAAAATATGCAATAACAAAGGATGTGACAACTAAAAATACAGATCGACACGAGTCCCAATGTGTCAGTGGCGTACCCAGGAATTTTGTTCAGAGGAGGGGGTTCAACAAATTCAGTTGAGGACAGAGGACAGAGAGAAGGGGATCTGGGGGCGGTAGCCCCCTAGTCAGGGGTTCTGGAGGCAGCTGTAGTTTGGTACAAGAAATTTCATTTCATATAGTAAAATTTTCTTAATTTTTGGTACCTTAAGACTATTTATGATGACAACCAATTTATATGTCATTGCTAATGCAAAACAATTGCGAACCTTGGTAGTTTAGAATTTTACTGCCTTTTTTCTGAACATCTTGCGGTGTTGGCATCCAAAATTCAGCAATTTTTAACAGTTTTCACAATCGGGTTGAGTTTGGCACGATTTTGGAGGGCCTTCGGAATTTCGGGGGGGGGGGGGTTTGAACACCCCCCCTCGGTACGCCACTGCAATGTGTTATATTATTTATGTACTTAAGAGCAGTGCTTATTACCATGAATTTCTTATTATGTCATTTCAACAAAATTCAATTCATTTAGGGTGAAACCCTAGTTGTCTACACTCTGTCCTACAAGTTTTGACCAAATTGGATCATTATCAAGCAGCTTCAAGTAATTACAAAGAGAAGATATAAAGATACAACACTGCATATATTAGCCAATTAAACTCCTTAATAATGGTGCAAGAGGGAGACAGACTGCAGACAATTTGGGTTTTGCCCTATATAAAGTGCATTTTGTCAATTTCAAATTCTGTGAATAACTGTGGCTTGTTTAACACTGCAGTCAATAACTTGTCAAATGATCAGAAAGCAGTACATAATTAATTCAAACTGAGATGGAAATGGCCATTAACTGATTTAAGTCAATATCTTGGCATTTGCCTAGAGTGACTAAAAAGTGAGTACAAACAGGTGTCACACCCAAGATTTGAACCTGGGATCTTCTGAACACATCAGAAGCATTACTGCTTGAACCAACTTACTCAGTTCTATGCATTAAAATTTCAGAAATAAAAGTTACTTGTATTGTCATGACTGGCATAACAGGGTCACCAGTTTTCGCTGCTGCTCTTGCTACCAACCAAACGCAATGCAATTCAGCAACTCATCCGTGATCTGTCTCATGCCTCACTTCACAACATAGTGTCATCTCTAGAAGCTACTGATATACTGATCTCATTGCCACGGTTCAGTATCGACTACAGTACTGACCTCGTTCACGCACTCAATGAGGTAAGTCTACCAACCAACAAGTAAAAATAATTGCATCATACATACTATTAACTAATATGAAAATGATATTCCCATCAGAAATAAGTGGTTAGCGTATAAGAATGCAATCAGCCAAAGGGCATTAAACCAAAAATAAGAAAGTGTAAATTAAGAAGTGGTGTAAACTGGCAAGGCACTTTAAAGCAAAAAAAGTGTACCACAAATTGGCATAAAATAACAGCTGGGTGTGTATGTGAAAGTATGTGAACACATAACACAGATTTACACAAGATTATGAATATTATGGTCTTACGGGATGTGATGTCATGCAGTTTGGTACATGTGTACTAGAATTTCAGAGAAGTTGCTTTCCTCTTCAGGTAACAATATGGAGATTGAGCCTTCCTCCATGACATTTGTATCCATCTGCCAATCAAACTATATGGCATCATATTACTGAAGACCATAAATTCACTCACTGCCACCTAGTAACCCAAACCTCAGAAAAATATTAATTCATTGTGTACAGTCCAAAGAGAGTACTGCAATCTTATGTTTATTGGACCGTGCATCATTGTGATAGCTGAGGAATAAAAGACCAACTTGATGTCACTTGCTATTTTATTTCACTTCTTATGTGCTCAACATGTTTTGGTCTTAAAATATCCATCACCAGGAGCTTGCGACTATTCTGTTGAATTACCACATTGGTCGTATTGTTCTGTAAATCCTCTGTCTTTACAAAACAATACGACCAATGTGGTAATTCAACAGAATAGTCGCAAGCTCCTGACGATGGATATATTAATTTCCGAAACATGTTGAGCACATAAGAAGTGATATAAAATAGGAAGTGACATCAAGTTGATCTTTTATTCTTCAACTATCAAGAGTACTGCAAATTTGCTCATCATACAGCATAAAGTTTCACTGTCTCAGTTTCAAAATTTTCTCTCTTCTTTCAGCTAAAGATAGAAGAAATATTTTCCACAAATGCTAACCTAACTGGAATGATTCAATTGGCAAATTATGAGCTTCATGTATCAAACTTCCTTCACAAAGCTAAGATTGAAATTAGTGAAGAAGGTACTGTAGCTGCTGCAGCCACAGGTAAATTCTCCACAGATTCTTTCTGTACAATTACTAACACATATATTGCGCTTACATCTCAAACCAGGCCTTCAATAAATCTCTCAAAATTCCCCATCATACAAAAAAAAAGTGTGATAAAGTAAACAAGTTACTATCCCAATGTCAAAATAAAACATTCCTAATGTTCCAAATTTCATCACCTGCGATGTGACACTGTATAATCTGTCAAATCATTTCAAAAGGAAAGGCTGTCTTCAACTTTATGGCACAAGCTCATGTGCCTCTTGTACACTGAAGTACAGGCAGCAAGTTCCTCCAAAATGTTGACAGGCAGCAAGTTCCTCCAAAATGTTGGTCACCCTCTTCATGGCTACATAGCATTACACCCAGACCATAATCTTAATATCGAATGTCACAAAAACCTCAAAGCTTGTTTTCTGCTGAACAAAAAAAAAAATTATGCCACTATATAGTACAGAATCTTTTTTTTTTAAATAGTATTACCAACAATTAAATTTACTCAGAATATAAAGGGTCATAAATCTAAAAAAAAAAAAACTTCAGTAGTCATAATCTGCAAACATAAACATAACAGTGGAGATGATACTCTTACACCGATAATTAGTTTGAACAGAACAGGTGCAATGGCACGTTATTGGAATTATGACTGAGGTCTTTCATGACACCCACCATGTCATTCTCTAGACATGTACCAATGTTCCGTAGTTCAAGTATTTCATATAGTGATACTACAATGTAACATTAGTCAAATCATCCAACCACCTCTCAAATATTTATGTCACACACCATGTTGTATAGCCTGTGAATTATATGTACTATAGCAGGATGACTGGATAACATAATAAATATAACTTACGTTTAGGAGAAACCTCTGCTACCGTCACCTTCAATGTCTGCCCTGAAGATGGTGGCAGCACGTTCTTCCAAAACATGGACATTCATCTATGAAACTACAAGACATAACATCCAATAAGACTGTAATCTCAATACCCACCCCTCTGGGAACCTACGATCTGACACAGATAATTAATTTAATATGTTTTTTGAACAGGTACCCTGGTAGTGCCCTTAATGGGCACAAGTATACCAAAACTCATCTTCGACCACCCATTTCTGTTCTTCCTACGAAATACTCAAACAGGAGATATTCTGTTTGCTGGCCGTGTGTCACAGCCTGAACCAGCAAAGCAACGTGTTTCGGGACTCGTGAATGAATCCGAGCTGTCCCAACTGACTAAGGACATCTTCACATCGACGCCAGTGGCAGGTGCAGGACGGTCAGTGGGCAGTACACTGAGCCCTCAGTTTTCTGGTAGCAACAACTACAATCCACCATTTGCTGGCAGTGTATCCATTATCAACAAAAGCCATCTTGTCTCTCAAAGCCAACCTCCTGTCACAAACTACCAAACCTCTCCAAATAATCAAAACACTGCAAACAACAATCCTTTACCAACTATGTATCAAACATTCCAAGCAACTCACCGCGTACGTTCTGTTAGTAATGACCTGCCTCAACCAAACATTGCACAGTATCAATCGCACAGCAACAGTGAAACTTACCATGCTTCTAATCCTGACACAATTGGTCAAAATGTTCAATCTCCAGGACAGTCTTTATCAACATCCAGAAGTTATGTTCCTGATATGAACAGACCACATTATTTATCAGCTCAGCAAAAAACACCAGAACAAGAGGGTGTATGGAAGATATATCAGAGCGACAATGAAAGACGCCACGTCTGGTCATAAATTAACCATAATCACTGATAACGAATACAGGCATCACTTGAGAACCACACTCCATGTTTATATGCTACATCACGTGATACAGGAGGGTTTGGGTCATTATTTAATGCAGTGTAATTAACTAAGCAGTTGTGGGAAGCATTAACTGCCACAAAGGTCAGATTGTTTTATTAAATAATTTAAGGCTGTGTAACGAAATATAAAGTGTGAATCTCTAAGCACTTTATTAGAGCCCACAAGTAGAAGAGAAATTGTAATATCAGAGGAAAGATGGCCCAACCAGTTTTGAGTCTCAGTACTGGCGCAAGTGGCTAAATTATCTGTGGTTAAATAGAAAGAAGAAGTTTGAATCTAGACCTAAGTAATCAACTAATTCTATGCAGCAGAGTCACTCTTGTGAAACCAGAAGTTGTAAAACTACTCCAGAAATCCCCCTGTCATTATGGAACCCTAAGGTTAATTACTTGTTTATTTCATACATTGTATGGTCTTCCTTTCACGGTATGCATCCTGTTGTGTGATTTAATAACTGGGGAAATTCTACATAAGACATAACTTTGTTACCGTATGACACCGCATAACTGTATAATGTCACACAGCAATACAGCTGTGTCTAACAGAAAATTTACCCAGCTGCGGTCTTCGCTTGATGTGTGAGATCAAATCTCACACACCACACACAACAGAAGACAAAATTATAGCTATTAGACAGTACACAGGAAGACACAAGATTCTTAACAGAATAAAATCCTGGACAAATATGATGCTGCTGAGATGGTACCATAAACTGATACTCACAGGACACATGTACACAACCATTTCCTTTTCTCTCCCATTTATTTATTTCCTGCTGCTGGGATGTATGTTGGCAATTCAGTAAATCTGAAACGTCGAAGGGCCAGGGAACCAATTCTACGTACATCTTTAGACACAGATCTGCACATATCTGTTATGTTCCTTCCGGTTCTGATCATCTTGTACACTACGAAATATTAAGTAGTCAAAATGACTGTACGAAGATCCTTAGCTAGACACACACAATTAATGGAAAAAAGAAACACCAAAATCTAAGAAAAACTTCACATTTATAACATATAGTGTTACAGAGATTAGTACATTTAGGAGATGGAATGACCATGTAGAGAGAATGAGTGAAGACAGATGGATATATGCAGCAAGAAATGATGAAATGTACCAGGTGAAGTGAGAAGGTGCAACTGCTGGACAAAAATAAGCCACTGTACAACAGAATTTGGTACTTACAAATGCCATTACTGGCTATGTATTATGGTTACTTATTCCTTTTACTGTCATGGATGAAGGCTTCTGTTACACAGAAACTGTCATCATAGGAAGTGGGCAGGTTTACTAAGAGGAGGGACTTTAAACAGAGCTTTCTTTTTATGCACAAAACAGACTGGTGTTATATATAAACCATGAGCAGTTAAAGGGATAACTAATATAAATGGTTCAAAGAAGTGTATGCAACAGTAATGTAAATGTGTAAATGACACTACCTTGTTACATTTTTGACCAGTGTCTATGAAGAAGTAATAAGTGCCATTAAGTGTTACACACAAGTTATACTTCTTGCATTTAGCAAACAGCTGATATGAGCTGCCATATTAAATGTATCACCATGACAATAAATGTCCTGTAATGATGCATTACCAGAGCCTAGTCCAAATACTATTTAGGTGCCTGATATCTTTATGAGTTGGCCAGGATAGCATTGTCTGTATAGTGACTCAGTATGGGCTGGACAATCCAGGGTTCAAATTGGGGTGGGGGGAAGAGATTTTCTCTTCTCCAACCCCATCCAGACTGGCTCTGAGGTCCATCCAGCCTCCTTTACAATGGGTAATGGGGCTCTTCCACAAGGATAAAGCAGCTGGGATGTGGCCTTGAGCTCCATCTAGTGCCAAGGTTACAATGGGTAGAGCTATGAGGCATTGGCAAAGTGGAGTAGAACCATAATTCTATCTCCCCTGTGTGCCTGCACTGGCATGTCACGGGGTGGACTTTCGTATCTTTAGAAAGCATGCCACTACTCAATGCTGTCTTGATACAACTGCATCTTACCCCAGTTCTTTACATTGATTAAGGCTGTTTATACCTGATGATGGAAACAGATCAAGTTCCTGAAACACTGTGTTTGCAAATACCTAAAGAAATATGACATAATGGTGAACATCAATATTTGTAGTGTCAATCATAAGGCTGGTTTAAGTATTTAAAGGTTAACAGATAGCAACAGATACAAAGAAACCCATGCAGCGTCTAGTTTCCCACAAAGCTACGTGCTCAGAGGCCATACACCTTTAATTTCACCCTCTAATAATACAGGCTGGTGCAAAAGTCATGTGATATGATGTTTAATGACAGAAACACTGTCAGGTGACTTTTGCACTATCCTATATTAGGCAATTTTCACCAATATGAAGTTCCTCTCCAAGGCACAGAAGCCATTCCCCACTTGATGCTAAAAATAATAAATTGGGAAGACTAATATTTTCCTATATCCTTTCAGATGCTTTCTGGCATAACAGTTTTCCTGTATTTGCCCAGGGTCACATGCTTTCCAACAGAAACTTCACAAATTTACCCCATAGTTATGATCATGCGCTCACAGCTATATGATCCTCTAAACACTTCAGACAATTTTTACATTTTTTTTATTATTTCTATAGTAAAGATAGATGGTAAGTATAGATACTGCTGTCTGCTTGCTAGCAAGCAGACAGCAGTATCTGTTTGGCAAATGCCAGTTGCTATGTGTACAGTCTTGAACTCCTGGTGATGGACGGAAACACCATCCGAAACATGCAGAGTGTCGTTCCAAATAGAATAAATTTGATACCTTGGTGCAACTAGTTGGTTTTACTATAGAAATAATATGGTGCTCTTCCAATATGTGATCTACCACGCCATTTTCGTTCCAATATGTGATCTACCTCTCGCAACTCCTCATACCGCAAGTGACATAACTCCAGCAACCCCCTAGCAGACAAGTGCACAAATGGTGGGATGTGCCGTTCGGTCGTATTCGTAGCCCAGTTCACTTGTTTACGGTTTGATGTAAGGAATACTCAGCAATGCAGAGCCATGTGCAATTCGTTAAGACAGTTATATGTAACGAGGAAATGGCTGTACAACATCAACACGAACGTAAGCTGTTGGATAATCCGAAGGAAGCTGTGATTAATTGTGATAAATGTGAAAGTGTTATGCAGAATAAAAGAAGATTAATTCGAGGGAACAGTGTTCCTGTTATGAGATGTCCAAGAAAAGGATGCCAAGTAATGAGAAGTGTACGTCATGGGAATAACTTCTTCCATTACTG
>Ga0131853_10004858_pt1 | contig 24152 bp, 21 predicted proteins | sample TergutLab28metaG_FD_92764 | JGI IMG/M metagenome (GOLD analysis project Ga0131853, IMG submission 92764) | Labiotermes labralis P1 segment gut microbial communities from Petit-Saut dam, French Guiana - Lab288 P1 (version 2) (version 2) | ecosystem: Host-associated > Arthropoda: Insects >...
GTGTAACAGTGTGGTGTGCGATTGGCATTTTCGGTATCATTGGCCCATACAGTATTTTTTTGAAGATGAAAATGGTGCCACTGTGACAGTCAACGCTGAACGTTACATTCACATGCTCAATACTTTCTTGCGTCCACAAATGAAAAGACAACGTCTACATAATATGCAAAATGTTTATTTTCAACAGGATGGTGCCACCCCACACATTGCACGATTGTCAATGGACGTGGTTCGTCGCATGTTTCCAGGAAGGGTCATTTCACGTTTCGGCGACATCCCGTGGCCCTCAAGGTCCCCTGATTTGACCACTTGTGACTATTTTTGTGGGGATACCTCAAATCACATGTCTATACTCACAAACCTCGCACCTTGTCCGATCTGATGGAGGCAATCAGGGAGGAATTGGCAACAATTGATCGTGAGATGCTGGAACGCGGATACGCCGATTTTCAACGAAGGCTTGAAAACTGCATTCAAGAAAGTGGACACCACCTGCCTGACATTATCTTTCATTCATAATATGCAATTCAGATGGCATGTAAGTACGAAGATTTTTCTGTAACAAAATTGCTTTTTCGTTAAAAAAAACAAGTGAGTACTGATCATTTCAAAAACGTCCTGTTCCCGTCGGTCACTCTGTATAAACTGATTCGCAACCTTTAACCTTTCGGCACCGGAATTATTTTTTTTTAAATTTTAGCACACTCTGTATGTAAAATGTGAATAATACAGAAACTAAATACGTTAGAATTATGAAACAAACTGCATTTTTAAGAGAAAAAACGGAGAATATTTACCATGTTTAAAATATTCAGTAAATATATTTGTTGAATAAATATATAAAATGGAACTTTAGAGGTTAGCGGTGCGGTACGACCACTATAGTTGGCATTAGGCATCAAAAGGTTAATGCGCCCATTTGCTGTGCCCGCTTTGTACTGGTCCAACTGCAGACATTTGCATTACTGTTTTTTTTTATTTCCCAGCGCGATTCTCTTTCTTTTTGTTACAGTCTTTTTCACGCGGTTTCTGTCACACATTTCAACAGTATCTGTCGCTACGCACGTGACAGTTCCTACCCACAGTTCCAAATGAAGTGCACGCCGACTGAGAATGCCGGAGCAGAACGGGCTCAACTGAATACTGTCAATTGTAGTGCCAGTACTGTCCCCTGCTGTAGCACACTGTGCTAGCACTGTGCATTATTCTGACAATAAGATTTTATTAATTAGGAAAGCAAGTGAATTGATGGTTTTTAAAGGAAACTACATTCATCGGCAAGGCAATAATGGCAATATTTGATTGCATTTACGGGAATTCAGGACTTTTAGGATTTATACATTTTAAAATCAACACTAAATACTTAGTTTCTTCAAGTTTAAATAAGGAAAATTAACCTGAATTATAATTAAACATTCAGTCCGTATCGCGCAGTAAACACTCTCCGTCTCCGTTATACAAACCAGTCAGTTAACGCTGTATAGGGAAATAATAGCTGTTTTTCCTCAGATCCAGACAAAACACATAAATACACTGTGTGGGCAGAACGTGGAATTGCTGAATGTTAAACTGGCGGTACATATAGTGACCAGTGGGCTGTAGAGGGTTAACCATATATTGAAGTTTTATGTTTCCGTTTTAGAATTAAAGTTAATTCTTGGGTATTTATGGTGTCTTGTTCTTAAACCTTTAATACCTCAAAATTCTTTAAAGTCGTTTCATTCAAATTAGCCGTCTGAAGAACGAGTAGAGAGCATGAATTTTTTCCATACTCTCTGTTACTTAAAGAACGCTGATGTGTTTGCAAGTTCCCAGCCTTCGTCCGCTTTTCCTTCTGGCAGTAGTGGCATGTAGATGCAGACGACAGTGGACCAGTAGTGGCGTGACAGTGACTGAGAGAGGAAGAGCGAAATTGTCAGTCAGAATCCTGTGTCAGTGCCTGGGATCAAACCCGGAATTCCGCGGTGAGGGGTGGGCGACTGACCGCCTGAGCCATAGTTGAGCCCCTAATTACAAATTGCGTTCTGCACTTCATACCGCTCAGTAACACAAGGTTCGCGGGGAAAGACAGCTGACACTCTTCATTGTGAGAATCGTCACATGAAGTAATAATAATAATAATAATAATACATTCATGCATCATGTAAATACAGCTTTATTGTTAAATGTCATGAACAGCCGCACATTTCCTGAAATACCGTAATTAGGCTGAGCGTAAAGAAAATAAGGAGAAAAGTTTACTGCTGTATTTTCAAGTGGAGATTTCAAGGTTACTGAAGGTGATTTTCTACACACACTGTGGTTACATCGGTATGTAAAACATGTAAAAGATATGCAGCTGAAATGTAATATGATATAATATTATAATGTTTACTTAGGGGGCTGATTGTAGCTGTAAATTAAGTGTAATACAATCATAATATTTCCAACGATGTACACAAGTTTTACGTGCAGTCGGCATCTCCGTGTACGTTTGCAGCCTTGCACGTCCGTTCGAGCGTGTCGTATCATTTACTTGTTAAGTGCAGACGAAACGTTAAAGATTTGCTTCCTGTGGGAATTCGCACGGTTTTGTGTTCTTCGGCACGTCTCTAGCACGTTACGAGGTTATGTACTTCTGTATTTTCACGCCGCACTCCTATCAATTTCGGAGGCGCTCTGCACTCGTTCGGAGGAGAAGTTGCTGTGTATCTTACGTCACTTCCTTTGATGACCTCGACGACTTTCTTAGGTTCCGCAGTACGTTGATCGCTAGCCGGATATCCCTTGCAAGCTGCCTGTAGATGCAAACACTTTCCGTCATATCAATATGAATATCCTTGTTATTGAACTGTAAGATGTGCGTGATGTTTTCCAGCTTTCCGCTAAAAGTGACCATATTCAGGGACAGGTGGGCCAAATTTTGAATTACGCTGAATATTCGCAAAGGAAGGGCGGCGTTCATAAAACCTGCTTATGGAAATGTGCCAGTCTGCCCAACACATTTCTTGCCGCTGTCTTGTAATCAGCACTCGGGAATTGTGTGTCGTTATAGCGACAAGGCTGTTGCAAGCTATTTTCAAATTGGTACGTTCGAACAACCTGTTGGTAAAAGTAGGTTCTTTTCGTGTGGAGGTGAAGGTAACTGCTTTTTGCTTTGGTGCTTTGTTGTCAGAGATAGTGTCAGTTGGCTTGTGGTGTTGCTGTCTGGTGTGATGAATAGGGAACTACTTATTATACAGAACATAATGCACGGCAGTTTGTTCTCCGTGTTTTGCTACATTGTGTTCAGGACACTGCAGTGCACGTATCTAACTGTGTCGTGTTCATGTACAGCTGGTGGCAAGATGATGTCTGTGAAAGTCAGTGTCCGGTATGTAGTAAATTGTAGGGAGTCTTGAATTTTGTATGGGAAGGTGAGGTAATTAATTGTGCTGTCAGAGTGCGGTGTGAATTAACATGGATGTGCGGAAAATTTTATTTTCAGGAATTGTTATCGGATTTAGAGTAATCGTAGATGATGATGATGATAATAGTATTAATGTCTACGTAAGTAAAATGGGGATACTCGGTGGCTCAGTTAGCTGAGGCACTACGCCACAAGACGGAAGTTCGCGGGTTCGATTCCCGATGGCGTCATTGGAATTTTTAATTGACATAATTCTTCCAGCCCACTACAGCCATGGGGTTGACTCAGCCTTTAACATAAATGAGTACCAGAAATATTTCCTGGGTGTGCAGGCGGCCGGTGCGTAGGGCTGACAACCTTACCACCTTCATGTGCCGACTGTCTTGATATCTGGGAGCCTCAGCCTCTTGGAACCCTCAGGGCCTGTAACGGGGTTGCTTTACCTTTTTACGTAAGGAAAATAACCTTGCATGTTGTGTGTTATAGATAAATTGGTGATATCCTCAGAATCAAATGGGAGCATTTCCGATAACAAGGCACAGGAGGGGCACTCATCTCCCCTTCTTTATTTGGTATGAAAAGTTTCCAGTTTTTGGGAGAAACAGTTTCGCTTTAGAATGATGTCGTGCGTAGCCAAACCCCTTGTTATGTACTCGTATCAGTCATATCATATACAGTCTATAATAAATGTAGTTCATTCTATGCCGCGGACGGTGTACTTATTGGAAGTATCCAAACAGGCTATTCTAGTGTTGGGATTTATGGGAATTTCGCCCAAATTTTGTATAAGATTTGATGCGTTTTTATTACTACAACACACAAGTGGTAACTAAATGAATATTTCGTTATTGTGAAGTCTGTCTTTGATTTCTCGAATTGCTACTTTTTGTTTGCTTTAGCCTTGCGATTTGTATTTTACTACTTGTGTATGTGTGTGTGTGTTTGTGTATGTATGTGTGTGTGTGTTTGTGTATGTATGTGTGTGTGTGTGTTTGTGTATGTGTGTGTGTGTTTGTGTATGTATGTGTGTGTGTGTGTGTTTGTGTGTGTTTGTGTATGTGTGTGTGTGTTTGTGTATGTGTGTGTGTTTGTGTATGTGTGTGTGTTTGTGTATGTTTGTGTTTGTGTATGTGTGTGTGTGTTTGTGTATGTGTGTGTGTGTGTTTGTGTATGTGTTTGTGTATGTGTGTGTGTGTTTGTGTATGTGTGTGTGTGTGTTTGTGTTTGTGTATGTGTGTGTGTGTTTGTGTATGTGTGTGTGTGTGTCAGGTGCTGATACTTTAGCAGCATGTCATTTAAAATGATCCTGGTCGGCAATAGGTAAATAATTAATGGCTGGCTGTGGTTAGAGGGCAAGCTTCTTGTGCTGTCCTTACGTTTACGTTTAGTGCTAAGGAGGTATTTTATGCGTTTGTTCGGCAAAGACATTTCTTCTACTGCGAATCCTATGTCAGTGTTACTGATAATTAGCGAGACAAATATAAACGTGCTTTTTAGATTTTTGATTTGATTATCCCTTAAGCTTTTAGTTTATTGTTTATTATTATTATTATTATTATTATTATTATTATTGTATTGCGGACAAAACCGGGACGATTCGCCTTAAAAGTTACTACATAATTGTTGTCATTTTCGCAGCACTCATTTGACGAGATATTTGTCCTTCGGAATGTCGTTATGTAGTTCGTGTCATTGGCAACAAAAGTGAGTGTATGTGGTTCGTACAAAAAGTAAGAGCCGATTGCTCGCAGCAGTCGCGCAGGTGACATTGCACTTCATCTGCAGGGGAACACATGCATTACGTAGTGCCTTGTCACTATCTGTCCCCCATCGCTGCAGTCGTTTGAGACGAATACAAAAACCGAAAACCCCGGTACCCGTACGTGCGGTCGGTGATAACGAGTTTTAAACGCTAAATTTTTTGTCTATCGAAAATTCACAGCGGGTTCTTGACGTGGACTGTCAAGGTGCATTGAGCGAAGAGAATATGAGGAAATGGTGTCGGTTGTTCAGAAGAGGCAGGATTAATGCTTAAGATGAGTAGAGGATTTGTCGCGCGTCAAGTGATTATCACTTCTTTCTGTAGATCAAGAAAATTTGGCCGGTCAGAAACTGAGGAGGGACCAAGAGACAAAAGGCGTCGTCCAGGACTGGCTGGACGTCTTGGCAGCGGCCTTTTTGATGAAGGCATCTAGACGCTCGTCACAGGGTGTGACAAGTCCCGTAATTTACATGGCGACTGTGTGGAGGGTAGTGTAATGCAGCACCACCATGATGCAATACAGATATATTATTTAAAAGTCCTTAAACGCATTTTACACGCGACAAGTTCTTTCTTTCCGGACGCGCTTCATACGTGTCTGTCTGTCTATGGGATCACATGCACGGTCCTCTCGTTTCTGTCTGTGGTACATGTGTCATGGTGTCGACTCGCGTCTCTCGGCCACTTGTTGATACTGTGAGGGCAGTTAATTCTAAGCGCTGCTGACAGCCGGACAGAAGGAACCCAGCGACGGCACATTACCACGTCGGGCGAACGTGTCCAGTGAGGAACGGCTAACGACTGCTGTGCCTCGGGGATGTGACGTCGTATGGTTTGGTAGACAGGTACCGACGTTTTGGAAGCTCGTGCTAGCCCCATATTCAAGACATAATTATTCTAGAAGCTCCTGCTCACAATAACTGTTTGCAGGGCACAACAATTCGGTGGAAGTAATGGATGTTGGAGGAATCTGCTTTGGCGGAGCAAGTAGCGGGTCCTTTTGAAAGTTTTGTGACGAATGACCGACTGTCTAACTAACTGACTCACTGACGTCATAAATCAAAGTCGTCATTGCAGCTATTCAATAAATTATCCGCTTTTTATAGCATACGCAGTTTCGTTACCGGGTCCGCAACAGCCCGCATGAGCCAGATTAATCCAATCCGTGCCTTCAATTTTTTTTTTTTAAGTTTCGTTAGAGTAACATCTTGTGATGTGGATTTCCCAAGTTCCTTCCTTCCTTCCTTCTGGTTTATCTACCAAAATCCTTTATACATTTTTCTTCTTCCCCATGCGTGCCACTTGCTCCGCCCAGCCCGTACTCCTTGATGTGACAACCCAAACAATTTCTAAATATACAAATTTATGGCTTAACACAACTTTATTATAATATAAAATACAATTAATTAAAATAACACAGCAGCTACATGTTCTGGCTGTCATGAAGCCATCTTCAGGCTGTATCTTAAAAGAGTTATAATATACAGTTGGCAACCGCTTAAAATTACGAGATCTCGTTTACATTTCTTGATTCATACATTGTATCAGAATATAAAATGTAAATACAAAATAAAATAGCATAGGATAATAAAACCATATAAATAGAACTTTTGATTGTGATGGAAATCTTATGTGTTGGGTATACTGGTGAGTTGTACTTGTTGCGATATCATTTAAGAACCTTTTCACTCTGATGATGGGAAATCTTTGCCGTGGGGCTGCCTTTATGGTGTACGTGGTATGTGGAGCACTTCTAATATACTTAGTAGAAGTTGTTGTCCGTGACCTGTCCGGCTTTACTAAATTTTTCCACACTATCTCATAAACGGCAGGGTTTTCGAAAAATGGTTATTGGACATGAAATATGTATATTAATTTTCTGTACAACGTTCGCCTGAAACATTTCTCATTCTAAGCAGAACTGAGTCACTGTCAGTCAGTCACAGTCAGTCACATATCATCACAAATGTGTAGCGGTCGTCATGTAAAGTACCCGTCATTCTTGTCCGATTTTAATGAAACTTGAATTTCGACAGGTTTTCGAAAAATACTCAAATATCAACTTCCATGGAAAACCATCCATTAGGAGGCGAGTTTTTCCATGCGTTTAGACGGACAGATACCGACACACCGACGAAGCTAATAGTCACTTTTCGCAGTTTTGCGAAAGCGCCTCGACATGTAGCCACATGCGGAGACGTCGTTAGCAGACTGCAAGGCGGGATAAGGCGCGGTCGGTTCGAAGCTTGAAGTAATCCGACCGCTCGCTCTCTTGTGTGACAAGTTCCCAGCGGTCATTCCAGGAACGAACACAGCACCAGCTACCAGGAAACCGGTCTGACGTCAGATAATGCCTCCTGGGTACAGCACTTCTCTGCCAAAAGCCTGCTCTTCCGGCTGCCTACTGCTCGCGTCTCTTTCTGCACGTAAATAAATGTGGACCTACATATAATGCGCAGAATACTGGGACTGGCGACAGGAGCACCAAGAATGTTGCAGCTATTGGCGCTGGAGGCGTTCAGATGTCGCTCCCTGCTACTTCTTTATTTCTAGTTTATTTAACGGGGGTGACAGGAAGTGAGTCATATAGCGTTGAAAAACTGGATGGTATTGTCCCTTAAGCCCAGTGGTCACTATATGTACCGCCAGTTTAACATGCAGCAATTCTACGTTCTGCCCACACAGTCTATTTACGTGTTTTATGTGGATCTGAGAACAAACAGCGATTATTTCCCTATACAGCGTTAACTGACTGGTTTGTATAAACGAGACGGAGTCGCCAGTGTCATTGTATAACACTTCGCTCCGCAGCACATTCAATATTCTCACGCAGTATTCTCACGCCGATATAGCTTGACATGCTCTCTACGTCAATAACTCATACTGCACAGGTTGACAGCGCTGAAGCTTGAAAGTTACGTAAATAATATTCCGATGTTCAGTTTCCATCTCACAGAAAACACTTGCATTACGAAGACCACCCAGTCAATGCTGTTTAGAACAGTAATTGCTGTTTATTGTTAATAGCACGAAACAAATAAACCAGACTGTAGGGGATTTTAAACTGTGAAGTGGAAGGATCGTGCAGAAAGTATTGCAAGGGAACTGGTGGTTTTTTATCCACTTCCTTCAAACACTTGGATCTACATTTGCCAATGGAATGCGGTAATAACCTATGTTTGTTACGTCAGTCAGAGGAAACAAAATCTATTTTGCTAAATAGCTTCACACAGAATATTGTTCATGGTTACCCGGTGTGTTTTTTGTGAGGTGGGAACCAAGTTACATTTAATTAACAGGAGAGTATAAATGCTATAGTAATTTTTCCCTGCTTGGTTCATATTAAAATGCTGGACTGTTCAAGTCTGTAGTAATGTGAGTGCAGCGTTTTTGTTTGTAAAGTATTTAGTGTTGTTTGTTGATCTGAGATGTTGCTGAACCAACTGTTAAATCAGAATTACAGCGTTCATGTTGACAATGAGTATATACAGAACGTGTCCGGTACGAAACCATAAAAATTGGTTTGGACTCACTTTAAAATTTATGGACTCTTTTTAAATTATGAGGCGCCAAAAATAGGGCACGTTCATGTGTGTGTGTGTGTGTGTGTGTGTATTGAAATTAGTACTGTAAAAGTACGAAAGGAACAAATTATTTTACCGTGTAGAATGCTGGACGTGCGCAGTTTATTACTCTGGGAATCCATTACTAGATTGCTTGACAGTGGCCGGCTGTTGCAGTAGCGTCCCTCCTGTGTTGTAGCTGGTGCAAAGACAGATGGGGTTATCAAACGGTGGTCAGCACTTTCTGCTCTGGTCATGAGACCGCACAGAACGGCTCAGGCCAGTAATGGGCGGTTTGTCACTGCCGAAACTGCGGTTCATTCTCAGGGCATTACGTGTGGTAGTTGTGGTGAACAAAGTGGCATTGGGACAGGCTTCGGTTCTCCCCTGTCACACACATTCCACCACTAAGCTAAACTCGTATGTTATCAGGAACCAATTTTGGGTCATAGTACCAAGGCCGTCTACTACAAAGGGGGTCACTGTGACGTCACAAGTACCCGTCAGCCTGACGTACTCACGCCCACATTCACTTCCACCAGAACTTCGAAGAACAAAATACCCTGAGGTACGTTTATACAGGCACAGTCCGTACCGCGCAGTAAACACACTCCGTCTCACTTTTAAAAAGTTATCGGTCAATGTTGTAAAGGGAGATGAGGTCTGTTTGTTCTTAAATATATAGAAAACACGAAGATGCTCTCCGTGGCAAGAACGTAGAACGTTCTGGTGGTGTGGTGGTGCTGTACACAAAGAAGCTACTGGGTACTGACACATTCAAGTACCATTTACAGGTATGTCACAATAAATCAATATTTTATTTATACTTTTGTCAGAGGTGCGCTCAGCATTTCAGTCTCCTATCAATTCTACGCAACGGATTATGTTTGACGTCACCAATTACGTCATAAAAGCTACGAAGCAGCTCACCGTCTACTGCTCAAGAAAGTATAAAGTGCAGAGACAGAGATAAGAAAATGTATTTTCAGAAGAGCTGAGGAGAGTTAAGTTGTAAGAACTAGGCGTAGAGAGGAAGATAATATTCAGATGCATCTTGAGATGTGGGATGTGAGGATATGTACTGGATTTATGTGGTTCAAGATACAAACCACTGGAGGACTCGTGTGGACAGGGTTATGAACCACTGGCGAACTGTTATTGAGACGCGTATGAACCTTTCCCTTCCACAAGGTAAAAAAATCCTAATCAGTTTTTCAGCCTTTGTGGTCCTCACAGTGGCGTTACAGAAGACTCGAGTCTCCTGGAATATGACGCCGTGTCTTTTGGCTCGTAGCTCCGGACGTTTCGAAGGATTGTCTTTTCTAATCTTGAGGTTCAAGCAGTCAAGAATAAAGATGATAGCAATACAGACTTTCGAAACGTCGGTCAGTAGTCGCCCAACAACACGCAACATGCAAGAAGCCTTACATCTTCAAGGTCACTACTGCGTGGTGCTATAGAGAGACAGTTCAGGTCGCCCTTTACATTACAGCTAGCCATTTGTTAGGGCCACAGCTAAGCAGGCACATTGAAACTTAATGTATGAAAGAGCTGAGGTTTCTGAAATTTGTGCGTGAAGAAACCCCAGAAGCTGGCCAGTGTCAGTAGGAATGGCAAAGCTTACTTTTATGTTGTTGAGCTGAGACACCTCGGTTGTGTTAAACAGTTACAGGGATAGTATTGAATCGGTCACACACACACGCGCGCGCGCGCACGCACGCACACACCAGTTTTGTCCATTTCTTCACAGCTACATGTTTCGGTCTCACTACGAGCCTTCGTCAGGCCTTTTACAGACTTTGATACGAGAAAAATTATGTAGATCCGCCCTTCAAATTAAAAGTGTATTATACGTAAACGTATAAAACCTGTTAAATGGATGATGATGATGATGATGGTCCGCAGTTTTGTGTGTGTGTGTGTGTGTGTGTGACCTGACTGCACGCACATATTTGTAATTGTTTCTGTTTGGAGTTTTCTACTGCGTTCTGATTTTAGGTACGAAATGGCAGACGGAATGTGCACTTGTTTTAAGACGTCGTTTATTTAACATTTCTACCTGCTATATACTGCAGGTGTTCAGTACACGTGCTGTCTGAGTCACGTGTCAGACACTCTTTTGACTGTACCGCAGTGTATTCTGCCCAAACGGCCAAACGATGTTTACTGTCAGGTACGAACTTGAAGCTTATATATTTACTGACATTAACTTGGTGACTCTCGCCGCGGAGGACCGGGTTCCATTCCAGACCAATCCATGCGATATTTGTGGTGAAAACGGAGGCACTTGGACAGGCTTTTCTCCCAGAACTTCTGTTTTCCTCTGTCATTATCATTTCACCAGTGCTCCACATTAATCTTCATCTACATGTTGCTCTTACCAGATGGGAAAAGGGAGAAGCCTGAGAACCTTCCAAAAAGCAATGTTTTGCACGAGACCGAGGAGCATTGGATAGAAAATTGCTTTTACATGAAGATCAAAGAGAAGTTACAAGCACAAATGTGAATGTAAGAAAGAAAGATAGAAATACATAAACAAACAAAGAATGAATAAAGAAAATTTAGGGTAATAAAAATGAAAGAAAGAAGGAAAGGAAACAGAGAAAGAGAGAAACGTTATGTACGAAAGGCAAGGATAAATAGAAGGGATGAATGAACAAGTGAAGTGATAAATGGTGGAAGACAGAACGAAAATGGAAGAAAGGAGTTTCATCGATTTATTACACAGGTGCAGTAATCCCATTGTAACTTAAGCAGTACTCTGATGTCTCTCAAATGCAGCCCGTTAGTGTATCGGTACGCACTGCTCGCATGACATCTGTAGCCAATTCAGCTATCGCTATAGATCAGCTAAGCTTTCGGCTCAAAATGCTACATGAAATCTGAAAACTGTGCTGATGGCTAAAATCGGATGTGAATTTACGTGCAAAGCGACAAGATATAGCGCTGAAGAGTACAGTGTCAGCGATGTTGCGTTGAAAATTGTACTGTGTCAGATGTACACACAGTTGGCGACTCTGGCGCTGAGCAATGCATTGTGTCAGAGACATCACACTGAAATGTGCACAGTGGCAAAGAGACTTGCACCGAACACAGAAGACAGTCAAGCTTAGGTTTCGCGGGAAACAGTTTCCCTTGAGCTGTGAACACAATAATTTCATGTTTGTTTGTTTGTTCTGTCACAGACACATCATTTGTCAGTCTCATGACAGCCTCGTCCTATTTTCAACCTCCATCTCCATTCTTTCCATAGCTGTAAAAAGGTTTCATACCCACACAAAACAAGTATAAAATCGTAGGTTATTTCCTTTGCGTTAGGCAGTTGTTGTGCGTGTGTGTTTGTGTGAGCGTGCACCTGTTGTAAATATAGCAGAAGGACGCTTTAAATGAGGAAGTGTTTTTTAACACTGTAAATTTTATTGCAAAATGTCAGGATTTTCGTATGATTTTGCAAGGTCTGATGCATACACACAGTGCACGAACTTACAGCCGTCGATGTACGCATATCAACACTGCTGTTTTTATGTAAAGTTGTGGTAGATTCTCATATTTATAAACAAAATGTTTATACGCCGTTAGATCGTTCTACTGTCGCCCTACAACAAACAACGGACACTGTGGACATTGATACGTTTCACGTACAGATTTTGGCAATACGGCAACGAACAGTTGTTCTGTGTCGTGGAGCGGCTGGCTTAAAGCTGTAGTCTGAGTGTAAAATTTATGTAACAAATGTTTCTGTATGGAATGTTCTTCTGGCCGAAACGTGTAGCAGAAACACTGAACTTGGTACCGTTTGTGCATAGCGAGCTGCTGCTTGCTGTCGCTGATGAACTGTGTAGCACAAAGTGTGTGGTAATTTAATAAACCTTGTGTCGATAAACGTATCATTACATTAGAATTATGTATTATGGTTTTTAGCTTCCCAGTTGTTAAGCAGTAGGCTGGAAAAGGAAAGGTCCTCAGTAGTTACCACTCCCTCACAACTAAACTGTCTATACCGTCATCTTTCTTACTGCCTTCCCAAAAAGTCTACCTTCTTACACGTACGAAGAATTTTTGTCCAGGTCTCAGGTATCTGACTTGTGGCGCCGGGCCGCCGCGTAGTTATTCCAGTGGTGTCAAAGACTCGCTGTGGGTCGTCTTCAGTTTGTGAGGTTTGCAAAAGGGTTGTGGAAACGTTAGACCTTGAAATTTGCATCTAATATGCGAGGTACAGTAGCAGCGTTGTGTTTGTACTTCATGCAATCTAAACGAACCAACGAAATCCATCGAATTTTGGGACATTAATATGTGGCGATTACTTAGGCACAGCTTGGCTGGAGGAACCTGATGAGAGAGACCATTTGGAAGACCTAATAGTAGATGAAAAGATAATATTGAACCGAACCTTCATGAAATAGTTCTGGGGTGTGAACTGATCTGGCAAATTATAGGGACAGGTGGCGGCCTCTTGTGGACACGGCATGAAACTTCTGCTCTATAAATGCGGAGAATTTCTTGATTGGCTGAGAAACTGTCAGCTTCTCAAGAACATCTCTGCTGCATGGAGTTATAAACTTATGAGACTGTGGTTAGTTTGACTTGTTAGTGCGAGAGTTACGGAAGCTGTTGCAGTCTTCATCTTCTTGCAGGATGTTGCTGCCTCTGTACACCAAACTGCACGGCGTCACATTCCAGCAGACTCGAGTCATTTATCTATCCCAATTCTCAAATTTGTTCGTATTTCATGCCCGAAAAGTAAAAGGAATTGCTTTTAGTCCGTGAGCTCTTAAGTGGAGTTTATTCACTACTGACTGCAGTCGGACAGTGACTAGTGGTGACTGGTCATCACAGTGACCACATCTGTGAGAGGGTGCGGCGGGTACTGTGACTGCTACGATCGATATATATCGATACGAATGGGGTACGACAGAATGGGGCGTCTTACATATTGTGGAGAAAGAACTTGACACACACACACACACACACATATCGTATGTCATAACAGGAATGTCTCATTCATTCCAGAATGTCCTTCGTAAAGACTGTCTTGTCACACTGCAGAAACCCACTTGCAATTTTTGACAGTCTGACACAGACAAAAAGTGTGAACTTGGTACTGACATTCTGCTTGTTGTTTGTATTTGTATCTTCGCTAGACGTTTCGGCAGTTACACGTCGCCATCTTCGGAAATACGTCATATTTTACACCTGTCAGTTCTATACGAATAGCCTGAAGATGGCCGCAACCTGTAGCAGTGGACGTTCTGTTGTGCGGCCCGCACAGTTCGTTGTGTGCGTCTTTGCGGGGTCCCAAAGGGAAGGCTTCGATTAAAATTTGAAACCTGTAATTTGGTTCTGAAGATGTGCACAGTGTGACGTAACAGAACACTTGCATTTTTTAAAGTAGCGGGTCTTTGTCTGGGGAATTTTTGCTTTCCTCATCAGTGTTGCAGTATATCGCACTGTGTATAAGGTAAAATTGTAAATAATTTGGCCTAATAATGCTAAAATTATTGATCTATCCATTCACGCGCCCTCTCTCCACCTGTACACAAGTCTGTCAGTAGGCCAGGCAACAGAGCCCTGAATGTTACTGTGAACAGTAACTGCATAGGGAGAAAGCGGGCCTGTTCTGATATGAAGCAGCCAGCTCTTCGTCCCGCTGGACCGAATAAAATCAACGGGAACGTCCGCCGGCCGATGTACCGTGTCAGAACCTCACGCATACGGCAACTTGAACTGTGATTAGAGAGAGCAGAATGAGCAGTATAGTCACATCCAAAACGCTACCACAATATTTGCAAATCGCTTTGACAGCTTTGGGTACCGTACATATTGGTAACAGAGCGGAGTATATTTCCTAATATCTTTGGGTGTTCTGTTTCAGTTCCGAGTACAAAATAGGAAACTGAGAGACAATTACATTTTGTTCATGCAGCGCTCTTAAAACAAAGTTAAAAATATCCGCTCAGTCTTACCAAACAGTCGTCACCAAGCTGCCCTCCAAACACAAAACTCAGCCCAGATGCTCAACTCCTTCCCCCCGCTGCACACCATCAACAGTCCACTCCCCAGCACACTTCTGAACTCTGTACCTAGTTTCCAGGGTACCTGTAGCAGCAGCAAGTGCTCGCATTGACCGGAACCGCCCCCCCCCCCCATTTCCCGGCAAAAACACTGCACCCTGCCCCTTCATGTCCCTATAACTCCTTCTCTTATTTTGGGGCCCTGTCATGTCCCAAATATCCAGGCATCATCCCTTAGTCCAAAGGCCCGGGTTCAATATGGGGCACGTCCGTGTGGGATTTATATAGAAAACAAGTGGCACTGCGACAAATTTCTCCTCTAGTCATTCGGTATTCCCCATTTTAGCTAATTTTCTTTCAACCAGTGCTCCATGGACATTCAGTAATCTATCAATGGTATTACACAGCGTTATAAATTGACAGTGTCGTTAAATAAAACACGTGGGCAGATGAATATGTTTAATTTAAATTGAAGATTGAATGCTGCAGTCAGATAGCGTGATTGAAGTTTTTAAAAACTGACGTTTAAACCTAAAATTAAAAAAAATTGATGAATTTCTACATTATAAAGATTTACAGCAACAGCAAAGGTAGTGGAGACAGATAGATATAGATAGATATAGATATACATAGATATAAATAAATATAGATAGACAGACAGACAGACAGATAGGTAGATAGATAGATAGATAACGATCGATGTATACTAAATTATAGTACAAACTGATGGCATCTTTTAGCTTTCTTCACAGAGGCACTCTGTTGACGAGCTTAGCGTTTGGACTCAAGAGGAAGGAAGAACAGGAGGCCGGAGAACGTGGACCTTCGAGATGTGTAACGTTCATGTAACGTTTTTAGGTTGGCAAAATTGAGGACGATGATTTAAACGGGTCATGTGGCACACGTGGAACAACAACAGAGATTCACAGAGAGACAGGCCGCTTAGGAAAATGGCTGCGTAGAATGTGGTTAATACGACTTCGTCTTACAGACGTAGCTAACGAGATGCTGGCCGAATTCGTCCGGTTCAGGACGGAGCGCGGTAATGACATTTTGGGCTCCACAAAGGGTATGGAAGTAGGTGAGCGGCTCTAAGCTTCTCTGTGCCGCTCGTGTGTGTTCTGCAGTACAAACAGTAACCGTGTCCACGTCTTGCGCTACCTGGACAGACGCTCCGCTGCCCCAACCCCCAGTCCAGCCCAGCCCGTTCCATTCCCAGCAGTTAGCTACATGGACAGTCTTGCTCCAGGACGCAGTGCCTAGTCTGCCCCGTAGCCACCCCTTATTACATTCCTCTCCTCTGCGGGTTCTAATCATAACTGTCAGGCAGCACCTCAAATAATATGGCGCCTCCTTCCACCACAGGTTCATAACTCTTCCAGTACCCACACCATTATCTACAGTAGCACTTTGTATGGTCTGTTGTACAGTGTTGAAGGAACAGCATGCATTGCAGCTGAGGGAGATGAGAAACGGAGCGGTTCTGGATAGCGCATTAAAGAGCGCGGTGCTGTGTGATTGATAGAGATCATCTGGCGTGGGCAGGGCACTGAAATGAGAACTGCGTTCTTCTGGGTTATTACACAGCGAGTACTTCTAATTCTTTATCGACGTTTCGATATAACCTATTGGTCCCATCTTCAATGCTCCAGAATTCAAAAAGAAAGCCGGCTGTACCGGTAGGAGTTTATACAGGGACGAGCGCGACTTATATAGGGACGAGCGCACTTGTCACTACTTCGTGGCGCAAGCCTGCAATCACATGTAGGGCAGCGAAATATAGGAGGTTAGAGCGGGTTTATTACAAAGACGAAATGCTGGAAAAAAAATTGTGGGAAATTTCTTGAATCTGTGAGAGCGATTTATCAAGCTGACGTGAAGACGAATATTAGGTCCACTGGAGCTGGAAAGAACTGGCGCAGGGTCTTGCTAAATGACACTTTTTTGTATCTGGATTCAGATGCAAGATCTCGCGATGTTTCAATACCCCCCCCCAAAAAAAAAAGTTTATGCTTTAACCCTTCAAAGACAAATGTTCACATACCTCCGGCTTTAGCATTCAGCAATTCCACGTTCTGCCCACACAGTGTATTTATGTGTTTTGTGTGGATCTGAGAACAAAAAGCGATTATTTCCCTATACAGCATTAACTGACTGGTTTGTATAACTGAGACGGAGTGTGTTTACTGCGCGGTACGGACTGAAGGTACATTTACAATACACATTATATAATTGCTCAGGGCATATTTCGGGATTCGTCAGCCTGCCTGGAGCCATGCTTAATCATATAGCTGAGTTCTTTATCAGAACACGTTGTCATGTCACAAAGCTTTCCACCTGCTCCTTTCTGCTGCCCCAGTTCGAACACCCGTTGAACCAAATTCCCAAAACCCTCCACCTGTCCACCTGTCAGTCCGCCCGTGTTGGCGATATTCCCTGCTTGCCCATTCGGGGCGCATCGATCTTCATTAAACTTAACTCTTATTGACTTGCTTTGTGTAATAATCAGGATAAAGTATCTAGGCAACTGGAGCGTGCAGCAAGTACAGGAACATTCAGACGACAGACAGTAGGATAATTAGCCTTCACATATTTAAAAAATTGAACGAGGATGAAACTTTTGTATAATTGGACAGTCATTACGTTAATTAAGTTATAATGCTTGAAATAATTTAAGATGTGTTGGCATTTCCAGAGAGCGGCCAGTAAACAGTTCAGCCATCGTCCTTCTTGAGGTCGGACAGATTTGGCGGACATTTTACCTGAAGACCCAGCGCGTTTCTGCACTTGCCCCCCCCCCCCTCGAATAAGACCTGAAGATAAATGTAAACTCGTTCGGTACACGGTGCAGGGTACACGGTGCACGGTGCACGGTACACGCGCGCCAAGCAGGCATACAATGACTGGAGATGTCTCCAGCTATCCTTACCTAGGTCGCAGACGGTCAGCCCCAAGTACCGGCAGTTTTATTCCCGGGAGAAGAGTCCTTTGCCCATAGAATAAGAGCTGGGAGGACTCTAGAACTGGTCTAGACCGTCTAGAGAGGAGAGAAATTCTCTTGTCTCTATATGTAACGTAATTACAATTTGTCGGTTACAGTGTCCATAACCATTCACTATACTTACTGAGCTACTCAAGCTCCTACAGAAGGTCAAATGCTGACTTAATTTCAGGAACAGTGTTCGCGTACGCACACGGCGTCATACGCCACAGGACCAGTCATTATGTTCCTTTCATAGGGTGGTTTCAAACAAAGACAGCAAGAAAATTAGAAACCATAAAAGTAATGGCTGTGAGCGCTGCCAGTTCAGTCCAAAGGGTAATTGCGTGTTAACTACAAATATCAGGAGAGAAGGCAGTTAACTTGCATATTGTGTTTGCTTTGTTCAGTTTTAATTCGTATGTAAATTTTATCGCTCTGTTAGCTTTAGACTCTCATTTCAAATCGGTTGCACTCCGGTGGTGCAGTCTGTAGCCAACACAGATCAGTCCCATTAAGGGAGGGTGCAGTAAAATTAAGCAGCTGAAATGAAGACATGAAATAAACAGATAAAAGAGTGAATGAAATGGCATATCAGACTAACACAACACAACAGTACCTTGGTTACAGGTTTCGGTCTAAATTGGAAGTTATTATCAGACTGATAATGATGCATACGTATGCAGGACCAGGGACAAAAACTGTTCGCATCAAGAAGGGTTTGTTATCTGAAATTTCTTGACATCACGTACGTTCCTACGCAGCACGTAACGCGTTACAAATAGTTTGTTTCAATGCAGTAATATAAAATGCCTCTTATGACTCATTTCTTATTTAATTTGACTATGTATTTTTAATTATTTGAACTGAATCGGTCAGTATGTGTACCACCTACTTTAACATTGACAGTATGCACTCCCCGTACACAGTCACAATGTTTCGTCCGATTACCATTTTAAGTAGCTATGGTTTCTATTGTTTTCTCGTGGACAGGGGCTGTGTTTACTGCGTGGTACGGACTGTACTTCTGTGCACAATTTAGACGAATATCAGCCCTCAGGTCAGTCGCCGGCCTGTCACCGCTGGGGCCCGGGTTCGATCCCAGGACCGTCCGTGTGAGATTTGTGGAGTTCAAACGGGCACTGGGACAGGTTTATCTGCCAATACTTCTGTTTTCCCCTGTCAGTATAATTCCATCAGTGCTCTACACTCATCTTCATCTACATGTTGCTTTACCAGAAGGGCAAACAGACGAAGTCTGGAAACCTTCCAAAAAGCAATGCTCTTTCGTAAATCTCGGAGCATTGGCTAGAGATTCATTTTCTGCAATATTCACAAAGTTAGGAGACAATATTTGTATACATCTGGAGGCGGAAAATACCCTCCATTTTGTAAGAGAAATCGTAGAAAGTATAATGAATGATATAGAATACGAAAGAAACTTTGTACTAGTGGGAAAGGAATGCACAAATGAAGGAAGTTGAAGAAGGATGAATGCATAAACGTGCGAATGGGAGATGAGTATTGATTCGCGAATTTTGTGAATTCTTTGGTGCCGTGAAAAGCCTGTAGAAGCTTCTAGAAGCTTCCATTGAAATGTTTACAGGAATTAAATGTAGCTCATGTAGTAAATCTAATTAAAATCGAGACCGGAATTTCCATCTGGCTGCAATGACACACGTGTCTGAAAGCATCTGTAAGCGGAAATTGAAAAGGAAGAGGGGAGAGCCTTGAAGCAAATATGAAATTGCTGCAAGGCAACCGGAAATCTAATTTCAAAATGTATTTAAAGCACGGAGAAATTAGTTTATCACTGAACTATTATTGGCGGATTTACATTCTCTGAATAAAAGGTAAAGCAGTTTAGTTGCAGGCTGTGCAGTGTTATTTGTTGCGTGTGTGGAACAAATGCACTTCACATTTCGAGCAGTTGTGCCGTCTGTACTTGTAACGAGACGTGCTGTGCACATCCTGCACACGGGATGTTTTAAAAGCGCTAATGAACCTGACGTCTTCATAAAATGTATGGAAATTATTTATTAGATGGGCGATTATCAGCCGCCCAAGCAGGAAGATGCCTAATGGAGTTAGTTGGGACTTAAATCTGGCTGAATGTTTGTGCTGTTAGCAGAACGCGGCCATGATTCTCTGAACTCTACTGTAATGTAAGGAAGAATCATAGCGTTTTGAGTTTGATGATTGTGTGACCGTGCTTCACTGATACAGTAATGTAAACAGCCAAATAGATGCAACAATAACAGATTTTATTGATAATTACAATCAGCTCAACATGTTTCGAGCGATAATTTCGCCCATCCTCAGGAGCACTAGACTGTGGTATAATGCACCGGCGATGCTGCCTGAAGGCAGCATCGCCGGTGCAGCGAAATTATCGCCCGAAACATGTTGAGCTGATTGTAATTATCAATAAAATCTGTTACTGTTGCATCTAGTTCGCTGTTTACATTAAAGAATCATAGCATTTAAAATAACGTAGTTAAAAACCGCGGAAATCTGCGTGTAAATAATGTTAAACATTTTATGGAGTAAAATGGCCAAAACACTTTAGAGATAGTTTAGGTGACGATGTGACATACTTGGAAGGTTTCCTACATCTATGTACAACGTAAGACCGAATTAACACTAGACCTGTACGATTGCTCATGAAGATGCGTATTCTCCAGAGTAAGGATTTATGTTAGCCCCATATTGTTCGAACGCACCTAATGGTTTAAGGTTTCCACGCTTTTGTTTTGCTTCCTCACCACGTCAAATTCCGCTCCATCTCACACGCCATGTATAATATTCTCTTACAATTTTCCCGATGTGTATTACCGGATAATTTTTTATGTTTGTAGCAACAATGTCCAGTTTCTCTCCTTTATGCTGCCTAATTATGTACGATTTTTTATTCATAATGCTGTCGGCAGTTCTCTTCGCATGTATGTGCTCTGCAGCAGCAGCAGCAGCAGCAGCAGCAGCAGCAGCAGCAGAAAACAGAATCAGATCGTGGTGTATGTGGGCCGGCCGCGTGCTTTCTCCTCACTTTGCTATCAAAAATCGTGTTTGAATTTCTGAAAATATTGTACTTTTCGGGATAATTTATAGTTGAGGTTTTGTACTTTTGATGCATACTGAAAATTTCAGAGTATGTAAGGATTTAAATCTGTTGTTGTTGTTGTTATCTAACAACAGTTACGTTGTTTAGGTACCACCCATCCACCGACACCGCGTCACATCCCAGTAGACCTGGTTTGTCAGAAACATTGAAGATCTCGCTAAAAATATTCACTTTCACTAAGTTCAATAAATGAGAGATAAAACTGCAAAGAGAAAATTGCTGTACAAGCCTGAAGGAAATAGACCGATTGAGATTTGTAATAGTATATGAGAAGATGATATTTAAAGGGATTTCATGGTCAGTGTTTGTCACTGGACGGCTTCAAGTAGCGTATGATGGAGATCAAAGGTGTTCCCCTGTGACTTCGTTGATGAATCTTTTGGTTCTGTAATGCAATAAATTCACGCACTGTCAGAGCGACAGCTGCTCAAGAACGAATAGAAGTGCGTACAAAATATTTTGATTCGAAAATTCTAAAGAATAGACTATTTGGAGACAGACATCGATAGAGAGATAATACGTATTGAAATAGTTCAGAAAATGAGGCTAAATGATTACTTGAAACAAAGACCACCAATGTTGTTTTTGATCGATTTTAGTAACTTTGTTTGTTTTGTGTCAGTATACAGTTTGTGTGTGACACACCGAAGAGGCTGCAAGTGCTGATTCCTGCAGCCCACCGCACACCCTCTTGTCAGTTCGTTACTTTATTGCTCCCGTTTCAACTGTCCTGAGACGTCTTGAGGTTGGCTGCTTTGTTGAATGGCGCGCGGTAAAGCGATGTTGGCTAGCCTGCTACGCTGTGCGTGTGCCGCTTGTTTCTTTCCGTTTTATCATTATGTTTCCAAAATATGCTTACGAAGCAAATACCATGATCATCTAGCATTTTGTAGCAGTGGAGGAATGGCTAGTAGAAAGGGAACACCTTCAGTGAACACTGTCAATAGCGGTAGTATTGAAAACTGTGTAAATAATGCGCGTTGTTAAAGTGGTTGTGGTGGAAGTAGTTTGAGGTTAGGTGAGTCACGCCTCTCCCCTCAGTGTGGTGTGTAATCGTAGGATAAGTTGCAGTGCGTCAAGAATAGAAACGGTTTTCACTTATGGAAGTGTAAACAGCATAATTTTGACAAGTGGTAGTGTTCAGCATGTGGGTTTACTTTCAGCTGCAATTTGCAGTTTCGTACAGTCTGAAATTTGCACGTTGGTAAGGCAGTGCTATTTGTTTTGGAGTGACAGAGGTAAGCTTTGTACGTGGTGTGTGCAAACATCTGCTGGCTGGGTGCACAAAATGCATGCGGCATAGTAAAGAAGTGGAAGTGGATTATACATTAATACAAAGTTTGTGTATGGTATGTGTATGTACCATGGACAAAGACGAGTGGGCTGGTAGGGTACTGTGCGTAGTTATGAACATCCCAAAGTAGTCTACAAGATATCGTAAATGAACGGCATTTCAACTGAAACTGTGAAAAGTTTTCCAAAGGTGCTAAAGACGAATGTTGTGAAGGGGGCGTCCTGCAGATTTCATACATGGGACATGTCAGTGATAGGGAGAAGTTAGTGTGAATGGTGTACTGGCGGCGACGTGCACTGTAGAATTGTGCAGCGTGTGGAGCTCACAAAAAATGTCAAATGTGCGCCAATGCAAAGAGGAATGAAGCAGTGTAAGAACAGCCAGACAGTGGTGTAGGCAGCAGGAGCAGTGGCCTGTTTATATATTTAACTGATGTTAGGGGACGGAGACAGGGACAGGGACAGCGACAGGCACAGGTACATCAAAGGTTTCGTGAAGGTGGTAGAAATTAAAACTAAAATAAAATGCATAAGGAGTGTTGAGAAGTGAATGGGGAGTTGTGTTTACGAGGAAGAAGAGAGGAAAGGGGACGCTATAGGAGAAGGATAATAACTTACAGACATAGGCAGACTGACTAATTAGCAAACTGACATTGTATAGATATATTACAGCAAAGAAATTAGGTTAAATACTGCAAGTGGGAAAGAAACGAAACGTGATACCGGTGCGATTTATTATCTCAGCATTTATACGCTCAAAATCAGACCATTGAATTTGTCCTGCAGTCAGAGAGTGCTGCATGTACAAGCAGGTGATGATAGCTGTGAACATTCGACGACACTTGCAGGTGTCAGGGCCATAATTCGACATTTGAGGTTTTCTCAGCGGTTTGATGTGTGCTGTGAACGCAGTGCCTGCATCTTCAGTGGTTAAGGAGTCTTCTTGCGGTTGTTAAACCTTGGAAATGGAGAGGCCAGTATTATCCGAAACGTCGGAAGCGACTTGCCGAACGGCACAGCGCCGCATCCCTGACCGCAGTCATCGAGATGCAGATGTTTCAGAAAAATACCGACTGCTGTTTTGTGTGCGTGGACGGACGATTTCTTAATATTGCTGAATCTTTAGAGTGGCAGACGAAAGAGAATTCCCGAGAGCTTGTTTGTTAGGTGGCACATAGTTGGGGGGGGGGGAGGTGCGTACTGTGTTCTGATGGAGAAACCTGAGGGGAAGAGACAGCTTGGAAGAACTGCCGGCAAATGGGAGGAAAATGTCAAAACCAGTCTTCAAGAAATGAGATGGCGGGAGTGGGCTGGATTGAACTGGCTCAGGATGAGGACAAGCGGCGGGCTGTTGTGAACACGGCGATGGACATTCAGGTACCATGAAATGCAGGGAACTTTAGTTTAGCTAAGGAAATGTTAGTTTGTTACAAAGGATTGTGTATGTGTGTGTGATGTGCTGTCATTCAGTGTGGATTAGAGCGCTGCAGTGCAGGTGTCAACATGGCGGTGTGCGTGTGGAAATGGCGTCCTGACTGTGCAGTGATACCAACATTGTCACGACAGAAGATCAAGCATGTGAAGAGATCCAGAGAAGCTGCCGGGGACCCAGATGATTCCGAATAATGATCAGGCGCGTTCTGACGTCATTTCCGTAATACTGAGACTTTCTTGCAAACACATATATCTTTGTTAGACCGCAGGTGCTCACAGCGGTGCTGCTAAGGATTCAAGTCTTCTGGGATGTTATACGCCGTGTGGTTGAGTGAGTAGTTACTGACGTTTAGGATGGTTGTTTCGCATTCATTTTCTAGGTCTTGTGACGTGATTACCCTTGGATAAAAAGTTGACATGCTGACCACTCAGCCAAGGACACTGTGTCACATCCCAGAAAACCCTCTGGAATGATTCATATATATATATATATATATATATATATATATATATATATATATATACAGGGTGTCCCAGGAGGAAAGGACCTAACTTCGGGAGAGTGTTCCTTAGGTCAAACTATACCGATATAACCCAAAA
>Ga0131853_10004859_pt1 | contig 24148 bp, 12 predicted proteins | sample TergutLab28metaG_FD_92764 | JGI IMG/M metagenome (GOLD analysis project Ga0131853, IMG submission 92764) | Labiotermes labralis P1 segment gut microbial communities from Petit-Saut dam, French Guiana - Lab288 P1 (version 2) (version 2) | ecosystem: Host-associated > Arthropoda: Insects >...
CGCTGGGACCGCTGTATTCGTGCAAAAGGGGAGTACTTTGAAGGTGATGGAGGAATTTAACATCCAAGGTAAGCAAACTTCTTTTTACAAGTACTGTCCTGGAACTTTTGGATACACCCTTGTGTATATATACATATATATCTGTGTATGTGTGTGTGTGTGTGTGTGTGTGTAGCGTAGCATTCATCTTGATTCTTAGCAGTCTAATCTCTTCATAAACTAATACGTAAGAGGACGAGTGTAAAATTTTTTCTAAATGATTTTTGAAGAAGAACGTAGTCCAATTCATCATCAAGGTGGCCGAAACTCCACTAATACATTCATGGCCGAACTGCGTGGAATGCAATGCAAGATGTATTAGGCGTCCATTGGTTTCTCTTCATCTTTGCCCCTTCAGTGAAACCTCGGGCTATAGCATACAAGTGAAGGTGAAATTAATCACCGCAGTGTGACACAGGTACATTTCGCGGAACATAGGGAGCCAGAGAAATCCTGTATATCTAATTCACAATCGAATTTTCCTTGTTAAAATCGGCAATATCTGTAATCCATTAAAAACATTTTATTATCCAAATTACAATAAAATTACAGTAATGCTTTTTTTTTGTGTCCGTTGATATGGACGTAGTCGGTGTTATGTCAGCACATTTGCCCGTGTTGCGTGTATGTACACACACGCAACACGGGCAAATGTGCTGCCATAACACCGACTATGTCCATGTCAACGGACTAGATATAACTATTACTGTAATTTTAGCCAAGCACTGTATGGAGCTCCCTCGTGATGGATCCCTTGCGATCCGAAATATGCTGGATCAATTTTAAATATTTCAAATACTTTATAATAATACTAATTGTATCTACGAATTATACATTTTTGCATCTGTTGGATAATAAAGTGTTTTAATTGTCATTGATGCACGGTACAAACATGTATCTGTAATCCAGTTACCTATTTTCAAATCATGCGTAACTGATAACCCATTTTAAAATCCCAATTACAAAAGAAGAACTCCATTTATTACCTCTATCTTGGGCGAGAAGTGCACAGTACAACGGAGTCAGTGATTTGAACTCATTTCTTTGTCGCAGACTTCTTCATTAAATCAACCTAAGTTGCCTACCTAAATCATTCCCTATTTCAGAAAATTCATGAAACCTTTACCTAGTGCGTTTGAAGCGTAAGTTGCAGCTGACTTTTAAAATTCCGTTTCAAACGCTCATAAAATAAAATTACCGACAAACGATTAAAGCTGATTCGGGAAATAGGGGCAATTTATACTGAGAATCATATGAAACATACAAATTAAGAAAAGGGGCAAAGATCAGGAATGTTATGGCAGATGACACGTATGGTTAACACTGCATTTTAAAACGTCAGAGAAACGTATGTTCGAGAGACTACTTATGTTTGTGTGAAAGGATCTGGATTAAATTTGGTACTGATATACACTTCATAAGAAAAATCTTATTTTCTTTCGCATCAGTCATTGTAGCTACATATTACTGTTACTTTATACAAATCCGAAACCGAATTCCATTTTCTTCACAAAGAAACAAAGACAGGTGCAGAGTGCAAATATTTTAACATACTACACATTTCTACATTTATGATAACTAATTTGAATAAACATCGCGCTGTTTACAACTTACGGTACACAGGTCCATAATTAATAAGTTTCAATAGAGATCAATATGTTCGGAGCAGAATTCAAGGCGTAATTTCCTTTTTCTTATAGCACTTTTAGTTCTGCACATCTATCAGGACAATGGTTGTGGTTTTACTTCATTGTTCAGAAAAACTTATTAACTAGGTGCAGATTCTCTACCCCTGAAACTTGTCGGATATAACCTCAAAATTGTGCGTCGTCGCCATGTTTGTAACTGTAGACTTACGTACAAAATCTCAAGCATATTGTACCAGTTTACATTGCAGGTAGCTTGGTACGAATATCTGTACCAAACTTGGCATGTACAGTTCCACTAGATCATTAGTCACAACCACCAATCTAAAAGCTAATAAAATTTCAGTCTCATTCTCATCGCACAACATAAAAAATTTACCTTAACAATAGTTAATATTTTTCGACGATCTGATACCACACATCTTTTCGCTACTCTACAGCAAGTGTCGCTTCCATCCCAGACATGTGCGCACCCCATGACAGGTAGGTCGGTAGGTTGGCTGGTTGGTTAGTACGTAGGTAGGCAGACAGAGAGACAAACTTTCGGACTGATGGATGAACACGGAGACAGACAGACACAGAGATATGTAGATAAATTCCCGATTTTTCTATTTGAAATTCCTGGAAACTTACGCGCTTACCACCACTGTTTCCGGAAGTATATTTTCATCATTGACACGTCGTTAAACACCGTGTAAGGCAGTCAACTGTGACCAGTCTATAAGACGAAATTTGTCGATTCAAAAGCAAGGTCATGATTACAGACATGAACAAAAGAGTCAAATGTGGTTTCAGCTACTAGTATAGTAAATAACCCCATTAGAGACTTGGAGGACAGCGCCCGCCCGCCATAGTTCAAACGCGCTCTCCCTGGCTTTAGTAACCGGTATTCCGGGGATTAGCCACAACCGCACAGCACAGGGTTCGTTTACTTGCGTATGTTACGAATGGAATGCGATGTCGTGCATACATAGGGGCGAAACGAGAGAAAGAGATACGTCTGATTTTGGGGTGAGGAGTGAGGGGGACGGAAGCTTAAAATCATTCTGTACACATTGGTAATAAGATTTGGTGCTCTGTAGTCCCTCACCAGATTCAAAAACTTCTCAGCGTTGACGGAGAGGTACCGCGAGTAGCCTCCGGACGGTTCTTAATCGTTTAGAGCTATGTTTCTCAATATATTTTAGCTCAAGGAACATTTAAAAGGCTACAAAAAGTAAAATTAAATACCAGCATTTGTTTCATCTTTTATGTACGTTACATGTAGAAAATCAACGGCTAATTTCAAACTGATCGACAACCTGATCGTTTCATCTGTCACATCGACTCCGTGAATGGCAAGCTCTGCTAACTGACTTGACTACAGAATCAGGGAGCTTCTAGCCTGAAGCAGCGATTGATTGTCTGCGTTCTATCGATGACGGAATGATTAGTGTCGTATGGCGCCACACAAATTTTAAATCGTACATACAAATTTAGGACTGCCAGTAAAACTCTTCCACCATTACGCATTTTCGTCTCCCGGAACCCCTTTGCGGAACCCAGTTTGACAGACACTGGCTTAGAAGACTCGGTGGTTAGCTTATCATGTTTTAACGGGGATTCTGGCTCACGTTTCACTGAAATTTACTGAAAAATTACTAATTTAACGTTATGTTATAAGCAACACGATCGACAGCTTCAAAATATTGTGTTTATTAATGTTCAGAATATATGTTACACCCACTTCCAAATTTTTTATCTAACTGGCTTCTGTTTAACATCCTATGATTAAAATAAAAGAATACTTGTGTCGGTGCGTAATGCGGCTGTCGACCTAATGAAACAAATTTTACACCACTATAGTTAAGGTAAAGCAATCCCATTGCAGGCCTGAACAGGCCCTGAGGGTTCCAGGAGTTTGAGGCTCCCAGATTTCAAGACAATTGGCACATGAAGGTGGTAAGGTTGTCAGCCCCACACACCGGCCGCCTTTACCCCCAGAAAATATTTCTGCTAAAGGCTGAGTAAACCCCAGAGCCATAGTGCGACCGGAAGGATTATGTTAATGAAAAATTCCAAACGAATCCGCGACATCCCGGCTTGTAGCACAGTGCCTCTACCAACTGCGCCACCGCGCGCCCCACACCACTACAGTAGGCTTAACTTAAACCTGAAACACTGATGTCTGTTATAGCTTCATCATGTTTCGAGCTAAAAGATCACTTCGCAGAATATTTAATATCACAAAGACGAGCGGGGCCCACGGAGGTTTCACAATAGAGTTACAAAAATAACGAGACAATTCCATATCAGGCAAAATCTAGGTAACTACGTTAAACTGTACATTGAATGTCGTGGTACACAAATGCCGCTGTTGGACTGCGGTAACTATGCGTATCGTATTATATATCTTCCGTGCAATGAACATATAAGGGTGAATTTATTTCCAACTTACTGCACTAACACCTGTATATGCAAATTGTATTACATCCCGTGTTTCACGTGTCAAAAACCGTAATTCGGTAACATACCGTAAATTCAAAGGTTTTACGATAAACATTACAGGCTAACAATTTTATATCCGGTAAAACCTGAATAAAGTTTTAAATTATTTCCCACCACTTGGAACGGGACAAAGAATTACAATTCAATGTTTTAGCGTGCGGTGATAATGTATATTGTGTTACCTGTCCTGTATCACTCCTTCAGACAATGAACTGCGTATTATCCCGTCGATTCCTATTGGCTGAAGGGTAATATAAATGACATGTGCAACTACTGTACGGTTTCAAAATACAGTAACCTACTGCAAAATAGATTGAAGGTGTTATGATTCTGATAATATCTGATCTAAGAGAGTGGAAGTAACGGTGGGCAGAAGCAAATTGCATGTGAGGAGATTCATACTTTTTATCCTGCACCAAAATTTTGGGGTAATCTAAAGGAAAAAGCGAGAGTAATATTAAAATATACCGTCAATAAACAGGACGAGATGCGTGGACTATAATATGTGGCTCATGGTAGCAATAAGCGAAGGACTTTTGTGAACAAGGTAACGGACCTGCGTACCCCATAAAAGGCGGAACTCTTCTTGAGTAGCTGAGAAATTGGTAGCTTCTCAAGAATGACGCAACTCCGTGGAGTTAGTTCGTTTGTTCTAAACGAAAAGCATGGGCCTTTGTCTCAAGTTTCTCAACACAATGTCAAACTGTTCGCGGTGAGAAACGACTGCATTGACGACGGCAAAGAACTTCGTGACTGTATTCGGTCTCTGTTGCTAATAATGGTGACGTATCAGTCGTCATTGTTGAGTTCAGAACGCTAGGGTTTCAAAATTATTTTTAAAGCAAGTTTCGGTAAGAGTGCCGCAAACCAAATTTGACCAAAAACAGTATGCGATAGAGCTGGACCAACTTGCGGCTCGAAGGCCGTGTGCGGCATTCGTCCTCAGTAACCTGAAATATTTTGTAATACAATTTAACAAACATAATATAAAAGGTCTACAGGACATATTATGGAGTCTTTGTTAGCAGAAAATAAGTTTACAGGCCGTTCTGAGGTGTGTCATCCCCGTTGTGTGATGAAAGACTAATGGTAAGGTAGTTTCAGTCAGAAAAATGAGAAGACGTCAAAAACTACCCCCACAAACCACGCACCCCCCAACCCAACCTGGAAACCACAGACACTACACCTATATCACAGCACACCTTAAACTCCCCCCCCCCTAATACCTACCCAACCAAGGAAGCCCACACCCACCATTCATTGAATTCATTGACCCACTAGACATCCCACTAGATAGACTTACCTGTAGCACGTAAAACGATGATTTTGAAATCTCAACATCACCACGCAGTATAAGCATATATATAGCAAAATTGTATTAACCTGAAGATAGTCGCTATAGGCCGAAACATGTAGTTATTCTTTGCTAATAAATACCATCATCTAGCATACATCACGGTTGTGTTTTCTGACACACACTACCTTACCATTAGTCTTTACAGGCTGTAACTCATCACCATTAAAATAGCACACAAGTAACTAATATTTCTGTGTGTTTTACCGAGGTCAGTAACGCCTAGTATTTTGTCATTTAACCATAAGTTTAGCGTTAACTGTCTGCAAATAACGGCGTTCTAGTGAAATCAACAACCACTACCCCCCCCCCCCAAAATTTCGACACATATGTGTGTACATAAGTGCGCCCCTATGGCAAGTCCTTAACGAATTAAGTGGCCCCCCTGTGGGTTTCAGTTGGCCAGCCCCGGCATAAGAGTTCAGGGTGTTCGAAACCGTAGGTCTATTGAGTCTAATTCCTCCACCATTTAAAGGTGCCACTGTCAAAATAAAGTGCCATTTTACTACATTTCTGATTTCGAGAGGTGACAGAAGTGCGTAGAGAATACTCGAGAGAGTAGGACAATCTTGCTATCATATTCGCTGTCTTGGTGGTGCAAATGACTACCGTGCGTGTGGCTCAAGTAGCACGCCAAAAAATCTGATGGACACACAAAGCTTTGTTTAAAACAAATATAGTGATTAATAAAAAAATAATAATAATAATAAACTTGTGGGTACGCAAACATTTTTTCTGTCTGGAAGTGTGGCAAGAGTCACAAAAAACTGTAATCAACCTCTGCTCTATACTTATGTAATGCATGTCAAATTTACATATGGGGTATGTGTATTAGAAACTTCGAAATTTTAATACTTTAAATCCAGGTATAATGATCTGATCAAGTCACTGCCGGGTTCAAGCTGATTAGTATTGCTGACTTTAGCGGTTGTGACTGAACGATCACTTCCTGGATTTAAAGTATTAAAATTTCGAAGTTTCTGTCTAATACAAATACATATGTAAATTTGGCATGCATTACACTTACTTACTTACTTACTTACGTGTACTTACTTACGTGTACTTACTTACTCACTCCATAGGGCAGAGTCCTTCTTGAGAAGCTAATCGGTTTTCAACTAGTCAAGAAATTCCCCGCATTTTATGGAACCCGAAGGTTCACTACCGCATTCACAAGTCTCTGTTCTACACTTCAACAATTAAGGACACGTGCTTAGATCCGTACAGGTGCATGAAATAGCTTCAGCCATGTATAAGATCCATATTACTGCCACATCTGCCTACGCATCGGACTTGCACTTTGTGTAACTATTCTGTAATGAATGGGCTTCACATTATCTTTGTTTGTTTACCATTAAGGCAGAATAAATATAAATAATATTCTATTTCAAAACCTTCCGCCTGCACTGAAATCGATTAATTTTTACCACTCCGTCTTATGCAATGTTCATGACCAACAAGACAGGCAATGTACGTATAACCTAATATTGTGGCGCGTTGGCGTAACCATTATTGCGGTAGAAAAGCAACATTGCTTGCTGTATTTGTTGTTGAGCTACGAGTCTCCGTAAACCATACAAACGTATCCAGCGTTGCACAACAATGCTTTTATGGTAAATTTATGTCGCCGGCAACAATAACGCGTACGTACGTCTTTGTGTAAAGTGCCCGATTCTGCACTGAAACAATAGAATTTTCTATCTTTATCGTTGCACCGTGCATTTCGTAGAGTCATTTAATCAGCACACCAACTAATGCACATATATAATTTTTTTAACATTAAAACATTTAAAATCGCTCCAACATGTTTCGATCCTAAGATCATCTTCAGGGAGCTACACTGTTCCTTGCTGAAGTCACATTTTTAAAAACACTCACTTTTTACATTAATTTAAATTGATCAGTGAGTGTTTTTAAAAATGTGACTTTAGCAAGGAACAGTTTTGCTCCCTGAAGATGATCTTAGGATCGAAACATGTTGGAGCGATTTAAAATGTGTTAATGTAAAAAAAATTATATATGTGCATTAGTTGGTGTGCTAATTAAATAGAATTTTCTTTTGTTCATGGTTTCCTTATACGTACAGTTGGACTAAACAGATCGTAACGAGAGAGCAGTCACGCAGTTTCTCAGTTTCTGTGTCGCCGTAAAACAATTTACGAGCAATATATGAAGTGTAAAATTATAAAACTATATAGTCACACACAACTCTCAATTTATTAGAAATATTCGTTGTATTTATAGCTACATGTTGCGGTTCATATACAGAGCCATCTTCAGGCTAGTCTTCAGAGGAATTTGAATACACAATTGTACAAAACTGTACATACAAACCACTCTGAAGACTAGCCTGAAGATGGCTCTGTATATGAGCCGAAACATGTAGCTAGAAACACAAATACTACTTCTAATAAGTTGGGGGTTGTGTATGACTATATAATTTTACAATTTTACACTACATATATTGATCATATAAAAGACAACGGGGATGCCTCACTTCAAAATTAACAAGAGATGAGAGGGAATTTATCAGTTATGAAGCATTAAATGTTTTGAGTGTGTCTGTATTACTGCCTTAGTTATACGACATGCAAATCGCGTCTTTTTGCGCCACAGTATATTGTCATCTGTGGCCTGTCTGGCTCTACGTTTAGCTCTGCAGATTAATGTATCATACATTTGAACACAGCGGGCCAATAATATATTTACCCTATTACTTCATTCTTAAGACAGAATAATTCTGCGTTTCTAATGCACCACTGAGTAACTACAGGTCATTTTTCCCCGGACATACCCTCTTTTTCGACCCAAAAATTTAAGCCCAGTCGGGAATTTACATTCGTAAAATGTCCGAGTTTTGGACTACTTGTTATTCCTTAAAGGTGTTGTATATTTTAACGCTATAAAAATTAAAAATCTACTCCTTTTTCGAAATGCGTAATTATAATTTAACATTTTCCGAGTCAAAAATAACAAAACAGGCAATGCACGTATAAACGTAATATTGAGGTGGGGTCGCGTAACTAATGTTGCCATATTAAATGAAATAGTGACTTTTTTTAAGTGAGATATTCCCGTTGTGTTGAATATGCTATAATATAATATTATATATATATAATACAGTCACACACAACTTTATATTTTATTAGATTATATTAGGTTACAATTCCAGCTACATGTTTCGGCCCACATGTAAATTGTGAAATAAATCTTATATAGGCAAACTTCATTTAACAATAGACCATCTCCTAAACAGGTGCTGGCCACTACGGTCAGAACGCTTTAATCCCCAGGCATACACTATACCTTACAAGAGGAATTTTGCCTTCACCTTATTAACCAATTTCGTTAACCTTCGATATAATATCTATTACACAGGCACATATAACTACAAACTACTTCTCATTGAATGCCATCACTTCTACAGCAAGCTAATACTAACCATACTGAAGATACTTCGTCTATCAAGAAAACCTTCACCACAATATCTTAGTAAGAAATCATGCAGAAGATACTTTGTCAGGAAAAACTTCACCACCATATTTTAATAAGAAAGAATTCCAAACACTGTACGCCCCCATAACCACTGTATACCCTCATAACCACTGTATACCCCCATAACCACTGTATACCCTCATAACCACTGTATACCCCCATAACCACTGTATACCCTCATAACCACTCTATACCCCCATAACCACTGTATACCCTCATAACCACTGTACACCCCCATAACCACTTATACCCCCATAACCACTGTATACCCTCATAACCACCCTGTCAATTTTACTTTATCTGTTTTTAATGCCTTAATGCTTTTAATGCTACCACATTTGAATTTCAATCTTAAGTTTTTTATATAACACACCACAATTATTGTAACCAATTCTTGTAAAACGAAGTTTCGTAAACTGAAAGCATTATCAATTGTACACTCCACCTACTCAAAGATCAGCCTGAAGCTGGCCCTACAATTGGGCCGAAATATGTAGCTGGAATTATAACCTAATATAATCTAATAAAATATAAAGTTTTGTATGATTGTACAATATACATTTTATATGATGTTCTAAAATCGTGACTATTTATAGGTCCATTATTTTTAACCTCTTTTTTTTTTTATTTATATGTCCTCCCTTTTATGGTCGATAAGTAGGAAATGTCCCCTTTGTTTGTGATAGAGATATGGTAAGCCTAATAAATCAGGCAGCCATGATACACAGCCCATGGCATAAACTGATTCAGCCTTTGATTATTTGCGATGTGCGTTTAATCTTGTAACATAGGCCATCCCCAGGCCCTATCACAGGGAACGCTGCATTGTTAGGCACACTGTAAACTCATTTGGCGCAAGTTCAAAATTTTCGTTACTCAAAATCAAAAGACGTTTTTGTACAGTTACAAATCAGTACCAGTGGGCTGAACAGAGTTATTCCGATTTGTAATATAACATACATGTCAAGTAAAGACCTTTATGTAAATTTACAAAATAAAAGTTTCTTTCTGTTATAATTCTTAACAGGAATGACAAAAAATAGGACCACTATATATCAAGTCTTAGTTTCATGCAAGCCACGCCCCTCGGTGGAATTCACTCTATATCACGATCTAACACATTTGTAATTGAATGAGATAACATTTACACACAGTAGTAATTCCAATTTTCTGGATAAAACGGCAGTTATTATTACCCGGGTTCTAGAATCAAGCACTTTTACTCCATGTCAATACGCATTCAGCTGAACAAACAGCACAATAAGGAGCTGCAAGATATGTGTGCCTTGCCGAATTTTACTACAGTGATCAAGGATGATGAAAGGGGGCATCCGGCACGCTTCGAAGAGAAGTAAAATACATGCCGGTCGTTGGTGTGAAAACTGAAAGACACTCTGCTTTCAAGACGAAGGTGTACATGGAAGGATAACAATAAACCATATCTTGAAGAAAAGGACGGGAGGGTGCGGACAGGTTTCATTCATCTGGCTGAGGATATGGGTTAATGGCAAGGTTTTGTTCACATGGCAATGAACTGTCGAGTTACACAAATCGCGGGGAATTTGACTTGCTGCCGAAACATTAGCATCTCAAGAACAGCTCTTCCAAGCAGGGGCTTACTTGGTCAATACGCAATGCACAGACATGTAAGCTATCGTGCGCAGTCAATCCCCAGAACAAAAGACCCCCAGCACCACAAGATAAAGCAGTTAACTTGTATTAAAACATGTTTGTGTTCCTAAGTGGACTAACTGGGCAACTCACCTTCGAGCGAACGATAGTATGATGGCAGCCATGTTTTTCCCTTCCTTGTAGCAACCTGGCACACACGTGAAGAATGAAAAGAAGTATCCACGCACTTGATTTACACTCACACACACACACGCCAAATAAATCCACGCGTGTTGACACTAACTTGACGTCAGGACACGCGACGGATTAGCAACGCGTCCATCACGTCTTGGCGCCCCGCCCCGTCCTGATTATTACCGGCCTGACATCGCTAGATGGAGACACTGCACACAAACGCACGTCCGACGTACCCGACTCTTCACGTCGGAATGGGAGCGGCCGGGTCAAAGCAAGCTCAGCACGGGCGAACCCATTGTGTCGAATGGAATGACGTGACGGGGGCTGGAGTGAGGGGGTGGAGCTGCAAACCGCAACACATACTATTACTAACGTATAACCATGTGTTACCGCTCTCATCATCAAAATTGATGAAAACAAATTATAGTGACTAGGCTACGGGATGAACGGTCAGGGGTTCGAATCCCCGAAGGGGCAAGAGATTTTTCTCTTCTCTAAAACGTCCAGACGGTCTCTGGGTCCCACCCAGCCTCCTATTCAATGAATGGGTACCGGGGTTCTTTCCAGGGAGTAAAGTTAACCACTTTACCTCCACCTATATGCCGTCCTAGACCGGAAGGGGAAAACTTACCCTTAGCAGACATGAATTACACAGTATCTTCAAACTTCCAAGTTACAGAGAATAATGAAATATGATCACTTGAACGGTGCCACATAGCGTACCAGAATAATTAAGGACTGTTGAAGTTTTTTTTTTTTTGGCCAAATTCATATTTATATACAGCAAGGCAGAGATTAACAAACTTGGATTTGGTGACACAAAACTACCAAAACATGACTCAGACATTAGCAGAACATACACATTACTTTGCTTCCGATGGGTGTCTATGCGAATACAAAGGACAACTCTAATTGCAGAAGCTCCTTTAGAATGCAGACCATTTATACAACAGAAATCTATAATCCTAACCTAACAGTACTCCTTGAATGTATGAATGTAACATTGTCTGAAGGAGGTTGTGGTATGGAACACAAACACATGTCACATGTGTGAAAAATTGGAAATGCCTACAGCAGATAACTTCAGACTTGTGGAATTCAAAGTCAGAACAAAACTATATTAAAATAAAATCACCACTAAAATTTGTCAGTATGTATTATTCATTACATGTTTTGGCAAACTTGACCATCTAGAGGCAAATGCAATGTATAGGTTTAGTAAAAGTTTTATAAAAGGAAATGAATTCTCATCTTTTTACATAAAGGGTAATAATAATTCATGATTAATATATTTCATATAACTTTGAAGTTGTATATTGTATATATATTCTACATATCCAGAACTGTCTTTAAATATCTAGCTGTACCTGATTTATGGTTATATTGGCTATTTAATTACACTTTAAAATTTCACTTTCAGAAGATTCTGTAGCATTGTTTCCTATATTTTTCATTTCTTCAGTTCAGAGTAGTTGAAGGTTTTAGTATTACAGAAAATCTGTATACCAAGTTTGTAGTTCACAGCCTATGAGTTTCTTTTAATGGCAAATAGTTTTGAAGCTACAAAATTTGCTATTGTTAATATGTAGGTGGAAGGTACTTATGAAGAAACTGAGGGATCACTAAGTGCTTAAGGGGGTAAATTTGTCCCAATACTGCATAATGAATTATTTAACACCGAACAAAAGGGTACTTGATAAAAATGTGCAAGACTAAAGAAAGACAACTGAGATTACATGTTCTCATGGCAGCAGCAATTACGAACAGTACCTACCATCTTCTGGGATGTGACATCATTCAGCGTGGCAGAAAATTACTAACAATTCCTAGCCATTCATTGCTTCTACCTTCAGTGCACTTAAGACTTGTGAGCCCATGAAAACTTACCATTTAAGAAAAGGATTTTTGAAATTTTGAATTAATAAAAATACCAAATGCATTAACATTACACCAGAAAAATGTAAACATGCCCAGAATTGTATACAAATTGTTCACATAAAAATGAAATCAACTGGTTTTCCTTCTTTTACTTTTACCATGCATGTAAATGAATCACAAACATCTCTCAAAAGAACTCGCAAGCACAGATTTATAGCCCCAACACATTATTTTTAACAAAGGATTAAATTTAAATGGATAACCTTTCATTGAAGTAGGCCTACAGGCTTAGCCTATAAACATACCAAATTTTAAATGCCTAGTTGCAGGGTTTCTTTACTTTCAATCATCAAACCAAAAAGTAGAGAAAATATTCACATGAATAATATGTAGCATTTTACATTCCACAAAAAATTGAACTTACAAAGCTGCACAATGCAAGCTATAAATGACTGTAAGAAACTGTGTGTTTAGCTGGTCTCCAATTGCATAATTTAAGCAATCCTTCATGAAAACTCTTTCAAAAGCTGGAAGGGCTGAAAAAAAAAGTACATGGCAACCCCACATGCCTTCTTTCAATCAGAAATTAAAACACGACAGGCAATGTGCATGTAACACTGAGTGGCATTCACATATCCATTGTGCCATATAAAACAAAAAGTATTATATATTTTGCATGCATGCACATGTGTCAGTGTGTTTTCCAGCACGCAAAGTGTATGCACCATGTCGTATCATGTGGCCTCTACCACATTATCTCATAAGCTACATTACTTCTAGAGAGAATTATTTAACATACAGGTTTTGATTTTCTCTACATTTTGTCTAAATATTTCTCACTATAATAATAAAGCTAAAAAATCATGTTCACATTGTTTTAACAAACAATTAAAGGAGGGAGAAGACGAATTTGCTTTATTTAGGTCAACTGTTTCATCAAGAACCCTGGCATGATCAACGATAGTCTTTCACAATCAGCCTTCTTCGATATGTAATTTTTAGGTCTAGCAAAGTTAAGAAACCAAGTTCTCACTCACAGGTAACTGTTCTCAGAAAATATTTGGTAGTTTTGAATGTTTTTCACATCTGTAAATTCAAAATAGTGTTAAAAGGGAAGTTGACATCCACAGCATATCTTTGCAACTCCTCCCTCAAACTCAATTCTCTCGGAAAAACAGGCTGTAGAGTGGCCACTTCAAGGACAAAGATAGGTAATCAATCAATCTTACAGAAACTGAAATTCCTGGCTAGGTGAAATATGTAACACATTCAAAATACACACCTTACATGCCAATGTTTCTTACCATCATAAATCATATAAATGCAGTAAAAAAGAAATACCACTGAGCAGAACAGCTACATGGTATTGGTGAAGTCAACCCTTCACAGTTTTGGATTCCAACTAACCCTCAACAATAATGCTGAAAAGAATGCATAAACACAACTTTCAACCACTTCAACAATATTTTATGTATCAAAATGCATGTTAGAAATGTATGGACAGGTGGCAATTTACACCAAATAGCTGAAAATCACTACAAAAAAATGATCTCAGAAATTCTTCACACTTTACTTTTAGTTTCAGTATGGGAAGCAATATCCCAAACTTCACAAATTTATACCCATGCTGCACCCCAAGAAGTACATATTAGTCATATTCACTGCCATTTTCTTGAAGTCAAAGAAATTCCCCCTTCATCACTACTCTATACAAATGTTTCACATTAGTCTGCAATGCAGTGATCACAGTTCCTTGCTATGTGTTGGGGGTGCAGAGATTTCAGTTTAATACACAGCAGTTAATATATGTCCTTTACTTACATTTTAAAATACCCACAATGAGTTGCAAATGGTACTGTATTACATATTGGAAAGAACTTGTAAATCAGTTGCCACACGGTTCAAATGCAGTTTGTTAATTTTCTCAATTACCATCAGCCATTTCCTGTGTGGGTCATGCCAAAAATCTAAAAGATGCCTCCATACTAGAAATTTTGACCAGTCTTTCTTCAGTTAGGGTGCTACTTCTTATGGTCGATCTCCAGCTTCATATTTTGTATACATGTAAAATAACCAGGTGATAACCCAATTGCAGTAAATAAATATCAATAATATTAAAATGGAGCCCATGACTTACAACCCTTTCATTTATCTGTACAGTTTGCCTGTGTGAAACAGAAATTCGAATTTACAGCCCATCTTGTACCATCAGTATTCACAAACATCCATACAGAAATCCTAATGCCACTCAACCCAAGTCATGTAATTTCCAAACTCTTCAACAGGCAGTGTGGTAACAAGCCAGTACATGGCATGGTGTATACCACAACCGAATGGGAAGCAATTTTAATAGTTACTAAAATCACTGAACCAAAGTCAGCATACTGCAACACATGACAGGACTTTTCTTTTCCCATACAAAATTCTATTTTCTAAATTTCACCTAAGAGGTTGGTTGTAATATAATATGGAAATTCTATACCAAATTCATTAAATGCCAAAACTTCTTTCCCTATGCACAAGGATTAGTGGCAGGAATGCACATTTCAACTTCAACCAAAAAGCGGCACATTCCTTGGATCTACACGAACAAGCTCATGAAAAAAAGTCGATAGACCACTAAAACCAGTTCCCATATGAAGACCAATATATTTAAAAATAAACATGTTTTCTCCATTAATCCCAACATGCCCCCAACCCCACAACACCTACATGTGAGGATTAACAAAAAGAAGGAAGTTTTGCAACGCTGATTCACATACAACTGTTTATTGTGACATGTAAGTCATTACATCGGTTCATTCACAAAAATCTGGACATATTCAATCGAAACCTCTGGCCCAGAAAAAAGAACGTCAACAGTTTTTAAATTCACATTTTCAACCTACATTACACTAAATAATTGATAGCAGATACTCAAATGTGGGGAAAAATGCAGAAAATTGAAAACCAAGCAAAGCACATGTGGAATAAAAAAAATGGACAACATAATTTATAAAGGTACAAGTTTTTAAGATGTAAAAAATGCTGAAGTTATGGAGCTACTCTCACAGTTGCAAAAAAAATGGTGAGCACTCCTCTGAATTTACTGCTAGAACATCCACATCACAATGTTTCACATAGCAGCAGGAATACAATATATATTTATATATATTTAAAAAAAATTCACCTGGACCAAGAGTAACATACCCTTGATTCAAGTGGCATAGGACATGACCACTCCATATGAACATGAACAAACCTTTCCCATGGTCACAAAAAATGTTCTTGAGGTATAGCAAGTTTCCAAATATGTTTTCCTTCTTGCCATTTCATTACTTTCAGCCAACACAATAAATACCAATTACTATTTAGATCTTACTTTTCAATATAAAATTATTGCTACACCATCAAGAACATGAGTTCATACTATTCTGTCATTCCACACACAAATACCAGAGCTTAATTTGCTCCCTAGCCCAAAAAACCCACTCTTTTATAATCTACTGATGTCATACACAGCATATTAAAAAAGGACTGTAAATGGTATGGATAAACTTCAGCCTACTTTGCACACTTTCAGATAAACTGCAATTTACAATTATATTCTACATTTAATTTGAAACATTAAAAAAAACTTAAAAACACAAAACTAAAAATGGATGGTTTCAATGTGCTTAAAGGAAACCCAAGTCTATACCTTGAACCAAAATTTAAACACACATCCCAAGAGTCCAGTAACCATGCCTTGCTTGCTTCAAAAACGTCAGAATGTTCGTGGGAAATAAAACAATAAGCCCACACATTACAGTGGGATTAGATACTGCAGCTGGTGATTTAGAATTTCCCCCTTAAGATGTAATGTCTCCAGAACTAGGGGGGAGGGGGTCTGAGGGGGAACAGATTAAAAAAACAACCTAGGAATATACTGATCCTATAACAAAAGAAATAGTCAATGCAGGCAAATACATATAAACCCATGGAACCACTTGGATTATCTTTGGACCAAATGTCTGATTGCATAAGAGATTTGTTTTCTTTCTGTAACCAAATTGCAAGAAGTTTGGTTATGGAATTTTGAAGGTTGTGCTAGAAAAACTTCTAAAGATAACAATGCTCGTGCAAAAACAGTCAATAAGACACAAGCAGTCAACAAAGGGAACATACCAATTTATCAAAAACTTAAAAATGGGAGACCATGTTTAGCTGTAATGTACAAGTGGGTTTTTGTAATCATTTCTGAGCAACAATCACAATCTTCTTTTCTTCTACGCATTGTCACCAAACAAGACCAAGACATCCAGAAGGAATAAATCCCTCTCACTTTCCTGGGCACGTTCGAAAACCCGGACACCACATTAAACAAATGAATCTGTCTCTGTACAACATTACCACTTTATGCGCATAATGACCATCAGCCTTTAAAAGTGAAAGGGCTCATTGGATCAATGGTCATTTTAACCCATCCCATCCACTTCTAACTCAGCATCAGGTTTGTAAGTCCACACGGCTCCTCACAATGGGCCCTGGCCCAAGTGTTCCAACAAGCCTAGCAAGCCACCCACTGGTATTTAGCTCCAGGACTGATATGTGTCCTGGTACCACTGCTGGTCCCCGCCCGAATTGTAGCCGCCGCCATTCATGCCTGCCAGCCCGTACGCATTGCCCAGCGGCTGTTGGGCGAGGGGCTGATTCCCCCAGCTGCTCTGGTAGCGACGTTTAGATTCCCCCTGGTTCTGGTGACCCCCGTCAAACTTGCGTTTACCTGCTGCAAACACAGCACAGGCACATGTGAACCATTAGTCAAACCAAATGTACCAAACTCTTTCCCGATGACCACAAATATTACTGACTGGAGGTACATGACACCTGAAAACATTCTTGCTGGTAATATTCAAAACCTTGCAAAATTATAACATTAATATAGTTTCACTGCATTCACAAACTTTTAAACATCAACAATTACACATCATCAAGCACCAATACAAATTCAATTTGAGTTTCCATAAATCACTTTAAATCTCCATACTCCATGTAAGTGTAAATGTGTCATCCCCCTCTAATTTCAAACACAAAAATAAAGGCAAGCTAAACACAAATATTAACCTTTTGGCGCCGGAATTATTTTTTTAATTTTAGCACACCCTGCATATAAAATGTGAATAATACAGGAACCAAATACATTAGAATTATGAAACAAACTGCATTTTGAAGAGAAAAAAACGGAAATTATATACCATCTTTAAAATATTCAGTACCTATATTTGTTGAATAAATATATAAAATGCAACTTCACAGGTTAGCGGTGCGGTACGACCAGTATAGTTGACATTAAGCGTCAAAAGGTTAACACTATATACATATACTTACGTGCATATTAAACAAACATAAGCCTCTGTAATGGCAAAGGATATATTTATAGCAAAGATGAAACAGGCCAATTTTGTTTAAATCATAACATCAACATCCCTGAGTTTGAGATCCTCAACATACAGTAATTCCAAACAGTGACAATCTGCTATGGGGAATTACCAGATATTAAATCACCAACACACAAAACTGGTTCTCAATCCCTGATACAAGAAACACTTATTAACTCAAACATGAAGTGTTGGCAATCTACAGATCTTAACACCTCTTTAACCCTCCCACGGTTGTATTGCTGTTTAACTTCTACCTAGCCTTAATGTGTATGTTCCCAAAACAAAAAACAAAAACAAAAAAATCTAAGTGACACCTGCTACATTCATCAGCTATACCTTTACAAAAATGTAATGACCACACCTTTATACTCACATTTCCCCATTGTACAATCCACTGTTTTTGTACTTCCTGATATGGCAGGCCTTGAACCATTCTCCAGAGCACAACTCTGGCTCACTGGAATAAGTAGTCATACAGAAAACGCCTTTCTTTAAAATGTTCTTCATAACCAGATAACCCAGGATATGAAAGCATCCTCTGGTTTCTGCTTTTCACTACTACTTTATCCAGCAGTTCCTTTTCAAACACGAGATGCACTTTCTCACTTCTTGTTGGCTTCTCATGTTACTGAAGCACACAATTCTGACCGCCAAACCAGTTGTGCCTCAATTTCAGTATGTTCTCCAGAAACCACTTACTCAATACTTCTACTCCCCTTCTATCTTTCCCTACAAGCATCCCATGACCATAACGGTACTCACATTTCATCCACTTTCATTTCTTCTCAAGTTTTCTTCCTTCATCTCTCAGAGATTTCATATTCTTCCAATCCGTACTATTGTAACACTTTCTTGTGCAGCTCCACAAAACAACACCCAGTCAATTCAACAGTATATTGAGACACCCAATATTAACACTGAAACCCAGCATCCCACATAATAAAGTTTAATTTGCATGATACGGCACATTTAAAGCTGCCCTGCCACAATACCACAGCACTATCCACCACAGAAGAGAATATGGGCCTCTTATTCCACTGGTTTCAACTTCATTTATCCACCCACCATTTCCATCATAGTTTTTCAGTTGGCCACAGCAAAAGAACTTCTTAAAAGGGAAAACTGCTTGTAAAAGAAAGGAAACAAGGAAGTCCACTTGGGATCCAACCCTGCATTGATTCCAAGTCACCGTAATACTTCAGATATGAAGTTCTCCGTAGTATGGCGTCATTTCCAATGTGCAGCACCCAGATAATGTGTAAACTTCAATGACACATTACATCCCTGCATTACCATATTTCATGTGCCAATGAGAATAATAATGAACGCTGATTTCTGGCGGAGGCATCAAACCAACATATATCATAGCACCAAATAATGCTATGCAACTGTCGTATGTGCAAGGTTTCAATGTTTCAGGTTTTCTGCATTTATCTACAACACAGGCGAATCCAAAATTCTTTTCTTGTACAATTCCTCACATCTCCAACAACTGTACTGTCCACAAACAAAAAATACCAGTACGATATTGCATAAACAAAAACGTTTATTTCCAATCCCATGATTTTGCAAAATTTTTAAGCTTCCAGTTGATGGAATTCAAATTTCTCTACCCGTCATTACTTTCCGTAGCCAGCGCAATTTGTATAAGCCCACTGCTGGCATAATCACTACATCCATACTCAAGGCAACTCTTAACCTTTCAAGTCCAGCCTCAGTGCACTGTTTCTTCACCTGCCACCAGCCACACTGCAATGCACGGTCACGAATTCATTGAAGGGTACATAAATAAAAAGACCCTACCTCCACGATGGTAGTAAAAATTTAAGGGTTATTTGAATCTTCAATCTCTTTTCTTTGTACAAACAAATCCATTTTCTACCAATGTGGTTACACTATCTTTACTCGGTTTGGAAGTATGTGCTACAATACCAGACAAGTTACTGGACTGATTCAAATGCTCAATCATCATGCTGTCAACTCACATATTATAATCACTCTGGCATAACATCAAACAAAATCTGCAGAAGACACCACTTGCTTCATCACCAGCTTGCTATAAATGGTGAAGCAATGGCCATGACAAAGGGTTGACATAAGAGAGGGGAAAAGAAAATACAGCAAGCACATAACACCATATGACAAGAGAAAATATATGATACCCATACAACTGACAAACAGCTGGAAGCAGTTATATCACCACCAAGTTGCTCTGCACCTGTACATGTGCACTGCATGTACTACCAGTCATTAAAAATCTGAACAAATTTCATGCAACAGAAACATAATCTACTTAACCAAAGCTGTAAAATGTATGTTAATTCCTACGTAACACAAAACGTGACAAAGACACTTAACGGTGCTAACAGACAAACCTCTGCATAGCAAATCCAACTAAATGAACATATTTTTACATACTAAGTTACTGACCATAAACTGTCATTCTACTTCAATCCACTGTACGCAGTTTTGCAATTAAGAACTGTCACTTTTTGTGTCACCTTGGTACATGAATATTAACCCTTTCATGCCGGAATTAAATCCGTCCGAATAACACTGCCTGCCAGAATTTTTTTACTGGGGATTTTAAATTTTATTGCTTACTCTGGGAGGGGGGAAGCATACCTATCACTTCCCCTTCAAATTTAATGACATAAAACTCTGCACTCTGCTTGTGAGTTGGTTAATATGGGAAATAATGCTCACCTAATTTTACAATAAATTTAGGCATGTGAATCACATACATTATATAAAATGTGGTGTAAATAGTTCATTACTCACATAATTCTGGTTGCTGGAGGTCTGTTGCGTTTTTATCATGACACACAGTATTCACAATTGGAGTGATTTACAGATTTACTTCGGTGTGATATTCCATTAAACAAGGCACCAAATACAGGCCCACAGCACATCTGGCACATTTATACACTGCACCCTTTCTCTGGCCACAAGAATACAGACAACAGAGCAGTTGGGTGGATGATTTCACTGGCTAGTGTTTGTTACTGCGACTCTCGAGTCAGAACACATTTTTTTCATTCTGAGTCTGGTGTCAGCAATCAGAATTTCACTGATGGCTTCCTCCACAAGTTGGATTTTTTACTGTCCATTGCAACAGACACCTACAACGGTCTGCTGTATTTACTCAGCACAGTTGCAGTAACCTGCTGCCAAGATATGAACATCTACAGTGACAGCAAACAGATTTAAAGCCATGATGTGACAAGTGTAAAAAATCCAGCTATTCAAGGGTGCCCAAGATGTTTTTCAAAGACTGATAGCTGTGTGTTGCATGTTACTACCCCACAACCCCTACAGATTAACCCAGTACAAGAGGCACGTCTGTGGGCAATCATAATGGATGAAACATCGATTTTTCGGGATATCTCCAATTTTTGAGCATTAGTTTTGTCTGAATTATACGGGTACAATACGCCACTGACAACCTTTCTGGACAATTGGAGTTCAATTCAAAGGCCAGTGTTGATATTTCAACCCACAGCGAACTGCAGGGCGAGCAATAAACTAGGCGAGCTGTGTCTCAAACAGCATTACTCACTGAAATAACTGTGCACTTGCTATGTGTCATTGTATAAATCTGGGTATTTGGAGGGGGTCCATTCTGGCTACACTGGGAAACCCTGACCTTCAACGTTCCTGCAGCATACCAAAACACTGTGGTATTTCAGATAGGAGTGAACAAAATTCCTCCAAAATTTGCCATACTGTTTGCGACCCCATTAGAAGTTGTTCGGCTATTTAAAGGGCTCAATGCACTAAAGGGTTAATTCAATGCACAACCAAAATGTCAAAGACTGCAGAACAGTCAACAGGCATGTTCTTCCACATATTCTCGAAACTTCACCCAAGCCGTATCCACAGCTGAAAGAGGCATTTATTAATCCAAACAACTTACTGCTAGTATAAAAAATACACCAAACGTACTATTTTAAATAACCTTGTAATGTGGACATTATTTCAAATAGATGCTGCCTTTGAGTAAAAGCCACTAGTCCAGCTCATCAAAAGTAGCAGGCAAATTTGCAAACGTATCACCCATCAAACTATGCACATGGGTTAAAGTGCCCTTGCCAGGAATTCAGTCAGCAGCAAGCCCTCCACACACATTCATGAAGAAATAAAAGCATTATCATCATCAGTCTTTCTGCGACAGCCTGTCCCAATAACCAGACAGCAACACTAATACCACAGCTTGCACTGTCAACTGCCAGATCACAGATATGAAATAGTGTCAAAAAAGTTACTTCCAAATGATCTTGAATCAGACCCAAAATGACAGTCCAGGAATTCTAACGTCACAACACTCAAAGTATCAGGCACAGAAATGACAATTTTAGTACACAAAATACCTGCTGTCAAATCCAAGAATGTTCCAGCAAAACAAGGGTATACGAAGAAAAGCTGTACAATCCAAATCCATATAGCCTGTAATGAGGCACTTCAGAGCCAGTCTTCACTCAACTCACTTCATGAAAACTTTTGATATTCAAACATAATATAAGGAACCCTTTAATAGAAGAGCATTTTTTTTTTGCCCACTTAACACATCAATAATCTACAGCTCTTCCCAAACACATCGCTGACCAGTGTCTTCTTCACACTAACCAATTCGAAGACATTCACTTCACAGCAGTGTGAATCCTGCACATGCACAAACACACAAATATCTTGGCTATATGATCAGTTCATACAGAACTTTTGAATGCATACCCCAAGCAGTTCATTTCTATGCCCTTTCTGGTGGAATTTTTCCTTTTCCTTTCTGACTGCCTTCACTCCCAGGGCATGTTCCTCATTTTGCCAGACTTCACGCTCCTTTCGTTGGATTTCTTTACTTCAAATATATCTGGTTGATCTTGCATGACAGTAATTCAATCTCAGCCCACACTATTGATGTACTGCCTGTATCTCAATTTCTGACGTGGATAAACTGCACTAAAATTCCATAAAAATTAAGGCTCCTTATTACATAAAACCAAAATCTCACTCCATTCCAGCCTTCCACAGGATCTTGTAATATAGAAGAACCTGCACCACTGCCAACACTGCGTGATTAACTGCTTGCCATTCTCTCTACTCTTTTGACCTGCTGAAAACAATGATGCAATGCAGATTGTGTAAATCACTTCCTTCTCGTCCTACACACATAGAAGGCATGTCACATATGTGAAGACACCAAGTCTCTCCCTTCTTCAACCATGCAGAATCATGTTTCAAGCCAGCAACACCTCATGGTTTTACCTTACTTTGCAACAGCCATTTTCACTCTAGTCTTATCAGAAAATCATAATCAGGTAAAGAATATTGTAGGTGTGTATCTGTGAATCCTGCTGAAAAAAATGATGCAATGCAGATTGTGTAAATCACTTCCTTCTCGTCCTACACACATAGAAGGCATGTCACATATGTGAAGAAACCAAGTCTCTTCTTCAACCATGCAGAATCATGTTTCAAGCCAGCAACACCTCGTAGTTTTACCCTTCTTTGCAACAGCCATTTTCACTCTAGTCTTATCAGAAAATCATAATCAGGTAAAGAATATTGTAGGTGTGTATCTGTGAATCCTCTCCAAGGAATGAATCCTTCAAGTTACAGTTGCTGCTTGCAACAGCAACCCACAAGGGCGATAGTTTTAACAATTTACCCACATTTTCAATTTTAATTCCCCACAAAAGTGGGCATGTGAACCCGTTTATGCTCACTATTCTAATGAAAACTGCTATTTGCAAGAATGGATCAATGTTCTTTCCATCAAGTTTCCTGTCCATGACACATTAAGAATTGAAACTCTGTAGAAGTCACTAGCTACTCTCCAACCGACACAAAACTTTACATCCAAATATTAATGCTATCCTTGGGTAACCTGAGCAAACAGGTCATAATTTAAGAAATCAACTCCGGGAAGTAACATGCATCCAACGGCAGCTCTTGGAATTCCTAATCCACAGGCTGGCTGAATAGTGTCTTCCCTTGTATTACTTTCTTTCGCTGTGTGTAGGTCCACACACCACACAACC
>Ga0131853_10004860_pt1 | contig 24147 bp, 20 predicted proteins | sample TergutLab28metaG_FD_92764 | JGI IMG/M metagenome (GOLD analysis project Ga0131853, IMG submission 92764) | Labiotermes labralis P1 segment gut microbial communities from Petit-Saut dam, French Guiana - Lab288 P1 (version 2) (version 2) | ecosystem: Host-associated > Arthropoda: Insects >...
TCGCTTACGCTCACTGGATAATTCGCTGAACTGTCAAAATCTTTGATTTTGCTAACAGTTCGTGCTTGCAGATGGCTGTGGATTTTGCAAGCAAAATCTTACGCCCCTGCATAATTCGGCTATAACTTGCGAAAAAACACGCAAGTCAAGTCTCATTTAAAGGACTTCCCAAGAGAGCAAGGCGGTTTTTGACGAAGTTTGATTGGTTGAAACCTACTGTAAGGGTGTTCGGTAATGGCGGTTGGCACAAAGTGCCAACAATTACCTTTCGCCATTCAAACGGCGTTTTTTGCCGTTCCAACACCCTTGACGGTCTTAATGCCATAGGGCATACCATAAAAAGGTTTTAAGTCTGCCCTGACAAGGGCAAAAGCTACAGCGACTTCGCTGAAAAAGGTTTTTATAATATTTTCTCGTAAATCTCCTCATACGATTTCGCGGAATTATCCCACGAAAAATTCTCCTTCATTCCGCGGCGCACAAGGGATTTCCACGCAGTTTTGTTTTTATAAAACTCTAGCGCACGCTTGATTGTAAACATCATATCCGCGCTGTTCGCCGCCGCGAATGTGAAGCCGTTTCCGATGTCGTCAAATTCGTTGTACGGCTGAATCGTATCTGCCAAACCGCCGGTTTCGCGGACGATCGGAATGGTTCCGTAACTTAAACTTATCATCTGGCTAAGCCCGCACGGTTCGAACAGCGACGGCATAAGGAACATATCGCAAGAAGCGTAAATTTTATGCGCCAACGTGTTGTTAAACGTAATGTTTGCCGAAATTTTCGACGGGTTACACCACGCCTCGTGGCGGAACATGTTCTCGATTTGCTCATCGCCCGTTCCGAGGATGACAAGTTGGATGTCCATTTGCGAAAGTGCAGGCAAGATCTCGCCCAAAAGTCCAAATCCTTTTTGCCCGACAAGGCGTGAAACGATGCCGAACATCGGGATGTCGGGGTTTACCTCAAGTCCAAGTTCCTCTTGAAGAAAAAGCTTATTATTTCGCTTTCCTGCGGCGAAATTGCGGCTGTCGTAGTTTTCGAAGATAAGTTTGTCGGTTTTCGGCGAATATTCGTCGTAATTAATGCCGTTGATAATCCCGCAAAGCGAGTTGGCGCGGGCGCGGAGCAATCCTTCCAAGCCTTCGTCGTAGGCTTCCGACTTGATTTCTTCGGAGTATGTAGGGCTGACGGTCGTGATGTAATCGCTGTACACAAGCCCGGCTTTAAGCAGGTTCGCGCCGCCGTGGAATTCAAGCTTGTCGTTGGTAAAATAGCTGTCTTTGAGGGATAAAAAGTCTTTCACCGTGTCGATGTCGTAAATCCCTTGATAAGCGAGATTGTGTATGGTAAATATGGTTTTTATGCCGCTGTAGAACATATCTTTTCTGTAATGGGCGTCAAGTAGGACGGGAATCGCGCCCGCCTGCCAGTCGTGGCAATGGATGATATCGGGACGCCACTTTAAATTCTGCAAAATCTGCACCGCCGCGCGGGCGAAGAAGGAGAAGCGCTCTAAATCGTTCCACTTATAGATGTGCGGGTCGCCGAAGTAATATTCGTTGTCGATAAAGTAATACGTAACACCGTTTTTTTGAAGCTCAAAAACGCCGCAATACTTGTTGCGCCAACCGACGGGGACGTAGATGAAGAAGAGGAACTCCATCTGTTCAACGTATTCCGGCGCAATTAAGCCGTATTTCGGCATAACCACGCGAACGTCGTTCCCAAGTTTCGCGATTGCCTCGGGAAGCGAGCCTAAAACGTCGCCTAATCCGCCGGTTTTGGCGAACGGCGAGACTTCTGAAGAAACCATATAGATTTTTTTCATATATTTCCTCCTTTTTTGCGCTGACAAGCGCACATGTGCGCCCTGCGGGCGCGGGCTTAAGGCGCGTTGCGCCTTAGACCAGTATGCCGCTGAGGCGGCGAGCTTTTGCGCGTGTGCGCGCGGGCTTTTTTCGGGTCCGTCCCGAGGGCGTTTTGCGGCGGCTGCCGCATAGCGACAAGGGTTTATTGAAACCCTTGTCAATCCCCAAAAAACTTTTAAAAAAGTTTTATCAAAACTTGCGGCGCAAACGCGCTATAGCGCTATTAAAAGCGCGCCGCTTATTGGGCGAGATAGCCGCATTCGCGGAAAGGTTAGTATGATAAAACGTCGCTATTGAACGAGCGCAGTGCTATATCTCGCTAGTCTTTCCCGACTCCCGTTGGTCGCTGGATAATTCTACTACAGCTTGTAAAATACACAAGCTAAGTCTCATTTACCGCGAATGCGGTTCGCTAACTCGTGTCGCCCTCATGTCTAGCGGGGTACCCGCGCGGTTTTTGCGTGGGTCGCAGACATAGTAGGCGACGGTTTGATAAAACTTTGCCGTCAAAGTTTTTCGGGGTTTGTTAAGGGTGTTCGACAACACCCTTGACGGTCTTATGCCCTAGGGCATACCCTAATAAGGTTTTAAGCCCGCGCCGCAGGCGCAAAAAACCTCACACCACAATATGCTTACTAATAAACACGGGATAGGTTGCTTGCCCCATCAGCTTTTTTCCCACGCGGATGGTTACATCTTTATCGAAAATAACGCTGTCAACCTCGCAGTTTTCCTGAATATCCGAATTTTGCATAATCACCGAATTGGTCACTCGCGCGCCTTTGGCGACATGAACGCCGCGGGATAATATGCTGTTTTCAACCGTGCCCTCGATAACGCAACCGTCCGCGACCAGGGAGTTTTTGACGACGCAATCCTTGCCGTACTTCGCGGCAACCGAATCTTTCACTTTTGTGTAAATATTGCCGTCAGAGAACAGTTTATCCCGATTTTCCTTACTTAAAAGCGCCATATTGAACGCGAAATAGGTCGGAATCGAGTCGATTCTGTGTACAAATCCGTCATATTGATAGCCGAAAATCTTTAGGCGATTCAAATTTTTGATAAATATATCCTTCGAAATCACGTGTTCGCCATGCGCGACGCAGTCCTCAATCAGCTGAATTAACAGCGTTCGGCGGATGATAAACATGTTCATATAAACGTTATCCGACTTCTTTGACGTGGGATAAACATGAATGTCGGTGATTTTACTGGCATCGTTTAAGTTCAGCAAAATTTGTTTTTCAAGCTCCGATTCCGGAATATCTTCGACGTTGTAGAGCAGAGTGATGTCGGCGTCGGTTTCGATATGCCGCTCTAACGCGGGTGTGAAATTCATATTGCAAACGGTGTTGCAATCGGCGATAAGGGCGTATTCTTGCTGACTTTTGCGCAAAAACCCAAGCGCGCCGTATAAAACGTCGACGCCGCCCTGAACGCGGTCAACATTGTCTTTCGCCACGTAAGGCGGAAGAATAAACAGTCCGTTTTGCTTGCGGTTCAAGTCCCACGGCTTGCCGGTTCCGATATGATCCATAAGCGACTGATAATTATATCGAGTGGTGACGCCCACGCTGTTAATCCCCGAATTCACCATGTTCGAGAGGATAAAATCGATCACGCGATACTTCCCGCCTACCGGAACGGCGGCAAGAGAGCGGTATTGCGTAAGTTCCCCCATTTTCGCTTCAGGATTTTCGGCAAAAATTACGCCAAGCATAGTTTTAGGCATAAACTTGCGCCCCCTCTCGGGAAGTAGTTGAATCTTCGGTGTTTGCGGCTTTGGATTTTATGTCGGCGACGTTTGATTCCCTCACATCACGGTCAACCATAGCGTTTTTGCCAATTTTAACGTTCGGCGCGATATATAAATCCTCGCCGACGATAGAGATGTCATGCGAGCAAATTTTAGTGTTCAAGAAATCGTCCATAACGTCTTCGCCACTTGATGCGCCGATGTGCGCTCCCTCTCCAATCGTAGTATCAGCACCGATTATGGTTCTGTTAAGTGTTGCGCCTTTACACACACGCGCGCCGGGAAAAATGATGGAATCTTTAACCACCGCGCCTTCTTCGATTATAACTCCCTCGAAAATGATTGAATGTTCCACCCGCCCGGCAATAGAGCAACCGTCGGTGATATAGGCGTTGCGAACGGTTGCGGTGTCGCAGATGTAGTGCGGCTGCTTAATCGGATTGCGGGAGAAGACTTTCCACGAATTATCGGCAAGATGAATGGGCGCGTTGTCTTCCAAAATTTCCATATTCGCCTCATACAAACTTTGGATGGTTCCGACGTCTTTCCAATAGCCGTCGAATCTATGTGCGTAAAGGCTTTTCGAACTTTTCAGCATTTCGGGAATAATATTTTTCCCGAAATCATTATCCGAATTTTTGTTGTTCTCATCGGCGATTAAAAATCGCTTCAAAACGTCCCAAGTGAAGATGTAAACGCCCATAGACGCAAGGTTGCTCTTCGGATTCTCCGGCTTTTCCTCGAATTCGGTAATTTTTAGCTCGGAATCGGTGTTCATGATCCCGAAACGGCTCGCCTCATCGATAGGAACTTCAATAACCGCAATGGTTGCGTCCGCTTCAGATTTCTTGTGCGCGTCCAGCATTTTCGCGTAGTTCATCTTATAAATATGATCGCCGGAGAGAATCACAACATACTTGGGCGAAAACTGCTCGACAAACGGAATGTTCTGGAATATCGCGTTTGCGGTTCCTTTATACCACTCGCCCTTGATCGCCGTCATAAACGGAGGAAGAACGAAAACGCCGCCGTTGTTGCGATCCAAATCCCATGCTTGCCCCGAGCCGATGTAAGTGTTAAGCTCGAGCGGCTGGTATTGCGTCAAAACGCCGACCGTGTCAATCCCCGAATGGACGCAGTTGCTTAGTGTAAAGTCGATAATTCGATATTTCCCGCCGAAAGGAACGGCGGGTTTGGCGACTTTGTTTGTTAAAATTCCGAGTCTGCTCCCCTGACCGCCCGCTAAAATCATTGCCAAACATTCTTTTGATTTCATTTTACCGCTCCTTTCTTTTGTTAAGGACCAGTCCTTAACAATCCAGCAAACTTTTGCGCGCCAAAAGTTTGATCAAAAGCGTCGCCCTCCCCGACCACAACAAAAATCGTTGTGGCGGAACCGCGGGCGAAAGTTAGTGCAATCAACGCACCCTAACCAAGTTAGATCTCGCGCTTTTAGGCGCGGATCGGTCTCAAAGGGGCGCAGTGCTATATCTCGCTAGTCTTTCCGCGAATGCGGTTAGCTAACCCCGCTTTTCTGTCGCCGGCTTTGATGCAAATCGCGGTTTATGCGTTTGCGTCATAGGCGACCGGGATTGGTAAGGGCAGAGCCCTTACCGCCCGTCTGGCAGGACACAATTCCCTCGGGATGAACCCGAGTAATTGGTTTTTAGGGCGAAGCCCTAAAAACCTGCGGCAGCCGCCGCACATATGCGCTTGTCAGCGCAAGACAGTCCGCTATCGCGGCATCTTCCTCAAATACATCACCGCCAATGGCGGCACATCTATCTCCAAATAATACGGAAAATTCCCGATATAAGCGGGCATTGCTTTGTAAGTTCTGCCTTCAAACTCGCCGCTTCCGCCGTAAATCGCGTCATCGGTCGATAGAATTACCTCGTATTCGCCCGCCGCGGGAACGCCAATCGTATATTTCTCATACGACACCGGCGTGAAATTCCCCACAACTACAATTTTCTCCCGCTTCGACTTGGAATGTCTGATAAACGAGATGATACTCCGCTCGTTATCGCCGGCGTTAATCCACGAGAATCCTTCCCAGTCGAAATCGTTTTGGTACAGCGCTTTCGTGCTCGCATACAGCTTATTCAAGTCCGCAACGTAAGTTTGCATCATACGGTGCATATCAAACTCCAAAAGTCCCCATTCCAAGCCCTCATAATACCGCCATTCGATAAATTGTGCGAACTCGCCGCCCATAAACAGCAGCTTTTTCCCCGGATGCGCGTACATATACGCATAAAGCGCACGCAGAGCGGCAAATTTCTGCTCGTACGTCCCTGACATTTTCTCAATCAGCGACCGCTTGCCGTGTACCACCTCGTCGTGCGAGAGCGCAAGCACATAATTCTCTGAAAACGCGTACATCATTGAAAATGTAATCAAATTATGGTTAAAGCTTCTGAAATAGGGATCCATCGACATATATTTCAGCGTGTCGTTCATCCAGCCCATGTTCCACTTAAAATTAAATCCAAGCCCGCCAAACTCAACGGGCAGAGTAACTCCGCCCCACGACGTGGATTCCTCCGCAATCATTAACGCGTTGGGAAATTCGGCGAACACGGCGGTGTTCAGCGTTTTCAAAAAGTCAATCGCCTCCAAATTTTCCTTGCCGCCGTATATGTTGGGAAGCCATTCGCCGTCCCGCCTGTTATAATCGAGGTAGAGCATGCTTGACACCGCGTCAACCCGCAGTCCGTCCAAATGAAACTCTTTGAGCCAATACATCGCGTTGGAAATCAAGAACGAGCGAACTTCGCCGCGTCCGTAGTCGAAAACGAGCGTTCCCCACTCTTTATGCTCGCCTCGCGCACTATCGGGATATTCATAAATCGCGGTTCCGTCGAATAGGCGCAAGCCGTTGTCGTCCTTTGGAAAATGCGCCGGAACCCAGTCCATAATTACGCCGATTCCCGCCTTGTGGCAGCGGTTGACGAACTCTTTAAATTCAGCAGGCGTGCCGTATCGACTGTTTACCGAAAAATATCCGATCACCTGATAACCCCACGAACCGTCGAAGGGATATTCGCTGATAGGCATGATTTCGATGTGTGTAAAGCCCATTCGCTTTACATGTGGTATCAATTCGTCCGCCATCTGGCTGTATGTAAGGAATTCGCCGTCGTCGGTCTGCTTAAACGAACCGAAATGAAGCTCGTAAATACTAATCGGCTGATCATACGGCGGAGTTTTCCGCCGCTTGTTCATATAAACGCCGTCGCTCCACCGGAAGGAGGAATCATTGATAACAGACGCCGTTTTTGGGCGCAATTCGCTGTATTGCGCGTACGGGTCGGCTTTTAGAACAATATCTCCGTTCCAAAGCTCGATGCTGAATTTATAGCATTGCCCAACTTCAACGTTAGGAATAAACGCTTCCCAAATCCCGAATTCATCGTGCTTGTGCATAACGCCGTCGTCTCGCGTCCAGTTGTTAAAATCGCCCACAACCGAAACGGACGCGGCGTTTGGCGCCCACACGCCGAAAAGGTAGCCGGAAATCCCTTTGATTTCAGCCTTTCGCGCGCCCAGCATTTCGTAAGCGTTAGAGCTAATTCCGCCGCAAAAATTTTGCATATCTGCGGCGTTAAAGTGAGTAGTAATCTTTTTCTTTTTCATTTTCGGCGCCCCCTTTTCGTGAGTGGAGTTTTTCAGCGTAGTTTTTCATAAGTAATATATATATGCAAAATTATATAATAAAATCACCAAATTGTCTACAAAAATTTGGTGATTTTATGTAAGATGTGTCTTAAAAACGTTAACCATCATCTTTTTGGCGAATTTTCCGTCCAATTGCGTTAAAAATTGTTGTTAAGATTCGGCAAAAATCGCCGAGGATACGCACATATGAAGAAAAAGTTTTTACAGTCAAAACTTTTTCCTGCGATTGCGTATTACATCAAGTATTGCCAAAATTTTGGCTGAACCGTCGAAATCTTGATTTCGCTAACGGTTCGTCCTTGACGGTTTCCCAAGAAAACGAGTCGTTTGTTGACGAAGTTTGATTGGCTGAAACCTACCGTGTCTTATTGTACGAAAAATTCACTCAAAAATCTAATGATTCCCATTTTTAAGACACATCTTGTTTATATTTTATTAATTTTTGCGCCGATTGCGCAAAGCTTTTGTTCGAAATTCTCATATCCCCGCTCAATGTGATGGATTTCGGAAATCTCTGAAACACCGTCGCACACAAGCGCCGCAAGGGTTAGCGCCGCTCCCGCGCGTAAATCTGTCGCCTTCACTTGCGCGCTTGATAAATTTTTGCGTCCGTCGATGACTGCGGTTCGTCCTTCGATTTTAATGTTCGCGCCCATTCGCGCAAGCTCGTTCGCGTGGAGAAAACGGTTTTCGAACACCGTTTCAACAACCATGCTGGTGCCTTCGACGTTACTCATGAACGCGGTGAACTGCGCCTGCATATCGGTGGGAAACCCCGGATACGGCAGGGTTTTAATGTCGCTTGGTCGAAATTTATCTTTTGCCGAGATAAGTATGGAATGATCGGTGGTTTCGATGGTCGCGCCGACGTCGTTAAGCTTTGAAATCACCGGTTTCAAGTGGTCGGGTAGAACATTTTCAATCAAAAGTTCGCCCCGCGTCATGGCGGCGAGGGTCATAAAAGTTCCCGCCTCAATTCGGTCGGGAATAATGGTATATTCCGCGCCAAACAAGGATTTCACGCCGTTGATACGAATAGTGTCGCAGCCCGCGCCGCGAACGTCGGCGCCCATTTGGTTCAAAAAGTTCGCCAAGTCCACAATTTCAGGCTCAATCGCGGCGTTTTCGATAATCGTCTGCCCCTCTGCCAAAGTTGCGGCAATCATAATGTTTTCAGTCGCTCCGACGCTTGGGAAATCAAGGTAAATCTTCGCGCCGACAAGTTTTCGCGCTTTCGCTTCGACGAAGCCGTGCCCTTGCGTGATTTTCGCGCCCATTGCGGCGAAACCTTTTAAGTGTAAATTAACAGGGCGCGTGCCGATAGGACACCCGCCGGGAAGCGGGATTCTAATTTTACCGAAGCGAGCCAACATCGGCGCCATAATCAAAAATGACGCGCGAAGTTTGGTGGCAATATCATACGGCGCGATGAAGTTCGTCGGTTTCGAAAGATAAATTTTTAAAGATTTGTCGGCGGCGTACTGCGCATAACTGCCGATATGTTCAACTAACTTAATCATGTCACGCGTGTCGCTTACATTCGGTATGTCGTGTAAAACGCTGGGCGTTTCACCAAGCATTGCCGCCGCGATAATCGGCAACGCGGCGTTTTTCGCGCCGCTTATACGAATCGCGCCGCCGATTTTCGCGCCGCCCTGAATGATATATTTCATTGAAAAAAACCTTCTTTACATGGCAGGGCGCGTCTTGAAAATATCAATTATCATCTTTACACACCCTAGAATATTTTAATAATATTGTTACCATGTGAGAAAAGTCGTATACCGACGGATTTTCTGAAACCGCCGAATAGCTTGAGATATCAAGGTTGCCAATTTCTTGCGCGTTTTCTAAAATTTTTCGCATAATTGTTACCCGCTCGCCGGATATAATAAAATGATCGATTAAAAAATTGAAGCAGAACTTAATTTCAGGCGACATTGCGCCGCTCTCCGCTAGATATTTTATGAGATAATCGATAGATTTATCCAAAAATTCTTCGCTGAATGATGCGGAATATTTCTCGTCACCGGCGGATTTTTTGCTATACGAAACCAGCGCGACAATCGCCAACGCCGTAGCGTTCGCGCAACTTGCAAAGTCGTAATCGTAAACGTCCGCGATAATGCCGTCCGCTCTTTGCGACGCGATAAGAAATCTTGCAAAGTCGGCGAAATCCTGCGGCGATAGGTCGAAAACATGAGGTTTTTTCAAAATCGGAACACTCATTTTATGAACGGCGGCAATATTCGCGTTTTCGCCGCGCTCATTGGCGATTTCCGCGTAAAGCGACGTTTGCGAGCATAAAATATTATATTTCATCGCAAGGTTTAAAATTTCCGCCTTGGCGTCGATTTGTTGCTCGGGCGTAAGTTTATGCAAATATTTTTCCATCTTTCGAATCTGTTTGTCATAATGCAAACGGTCAAGCATTTGCGAATTGTGATAGTTCACTGTATCACCGATTCGGGTTTCCTGCACAAATCGCCCCTCATCGTTGCGGTAATAGCGAAGCGGCTTGTCAGACGGCTTGCGATATTCGATATTAATTACCAAATCGTCGGTAGGTTTGACAGTTCCCGCCGCGAAACTTATGGTGGTATATCTGCCGTCCTCGTTGATTGTGATATCGTGCGTGTCCGAGTAAAACCTTGCCATGTTGGCGTTATCAACGATTTCCAAATCAAGCTCGCACATATAATCAACCTCGTCCTCGAATTGGAATTCTTCGCCAATCGGAATGTCCGATTCTTGAACTGCCAGCGGAAATTCAAGCGTCGATTTTAGCTCGACCTCGTCAAATTGATAGTAGTATGTGATGTGAATTTCGGTTCTTGCGGCGATTAATTGCCGCCCGATTGTTATTTTGTAAGCGTTATTTTGAAGCGTCTGCAACATAACGCCCATGTCGCCGCGTAGGGCGGCGGAGTCAAACAACCGCCGCGCGGGCGCGTGTTCGATAGTTTGAGAAAAAATCGCGCTTTTTTTAAAATCGTCGCCGGCGGTGATTATCTTAAACTCTTTAATCACCGCATCCTTTGGCATTTTGAAATAGTAAGCGCTTTCCATTTCAATATCGCTTACGTTATTATAAATCTGTTTCGCGGTAAAAAATCCGTATTCGCGAAAAATCATTCCGCGCAGGTTTATGGAAGTCATCGGGTTATAGATATATTTTTTAGGCATATTTTCGCCCCCTTTGTGTATATATCGCCATTTTATCATATGATAATAATAAATGCAAGAGTTTTTGTACGCAATGTGTCTACAACACTTTTCGTGATATTCTTGTAAAATTGTGTTAGGTGATAAAAAATGGAAAATCTTAATTTTGACCTTGAAATATACGATACTATCAGGAAAAATATTAAAAAGTATCGAAAAGAAAAAGGGATGACTTCCGAAGTGCTATCGGAACTTGTTGATTTATCTCACGAGTATGTTCGTTCAATCGAAAGCGAAAAATCAGGGCGCGGCTTTTCGGTTGATACTTTTTATCGTATTTCGGTGGCGCTTGACGTAAGTATGGACGATCTTGCGAAAAAGTGAAAGTTTTCCTTGACAACTTCGGGAAGCTGTGTTAAAATTACCTTACAATTAAATAATATTTGACATAAGAGCGGGAATTTTCCCGCTCTTATCTTTATGATAGGGAGGTTATAGACGAGTGGGATATTCAAAATTAGAGCAGGCGGTAATCGCCGCCGCGACACTTATCGCGGCGGAAATTGATTGCTATATCTACGATGTTGAGTATACAAAGGAAGCGGGAGTTCGGTTTTTGCGTGTTTTCGCCGACAAGAATGACGGTAAGATTTCGCTTGACGAATGTGAGGCGATTTCGCGGAAGTTATCCGATTTACTGGACGAGACCGAGCTGATTGACGAGAATTATTACTTGGAAGTGTCCTCGCCCGGCGCGGCGCGGAGATTAAAAACCGAAAAACACTTCGAAATGTATATCGGCAGACAGGTTGAAGTATCGCTGTATAAAGCAATCAACGGCACGAAGCATCTTACGGGAACGCTTGTAAGTTATGATAACGGAAGCGTTGTTGTAACGGTGGACGATGAAAATTTGACGTTCGAGAAGGCGGATTACGGGAAAATTAATTTATTTTTTGATATAAACGAGGTACTAAAAGCAGGCAAGTCTGCTTCAAACGAAGATGGGGGGAATTTAGGGAAATGAGTTCAGAATTATTTATGCTTTTAGAAGTGATAGAGCAGGAAAAAGGAATAAGCCGCGAAGTGGTGCTTGAAGCGTTGGAAAGCGCGTTGGTTTCGGCTTATAAGCGCAACTTCGGGCCGACGCAGAACATCGGCGTGCGGTTTGACGAAGAAACGGGCGAGATTAAAATTATCGCGCAAAAAACGGTGGTTGAAGATGTTGAAATGCCGGACGACGAAATAAGTCTTGACGAGGCGAAAGTGATCAAAAAAACTTACAAACTTGGCGATATTGTTGAGTTCGAGGTTACGCCCGCCGATTTCGGCAGAATCGCGGCGCAAACCGCGCGGCAAGTGGTGTTGCAACGTATCCGCGAAGCCGAGCGCGAGAAAGTTTACGACGAGTATTCTGAAAAGACCAACGAGATTGTAAGCGCGGTTGTAAAGCGCATTGACCGGCGAAATGTGGTTGTTGAAATCGGCAATTTGGAATCGATTTTGATGCCGAACGAGCAGTCGAACCTTGATCGTTACGTTCCCGGCGAGCGGCTGAAGCTTTATGTGGTTGAAGTTGCGAACTCGGTAAAAGGCGTGCATTTGGTGGTTTCGCGTTCGCATCCTATGTTGGTTCGCAAGCTGTTCGAGCTTGAAATCCCTGAAATCGAGGATGGAATCATCGAAATCAAAGGTTTAACCCGCGAGGCGGGGTCGAGAACCAAAATCGCGGTTATGTCGAACGATTCTGACGTTGAAGCGGTGGGAACATGTATCGGTCCCCGCGGAATGAGGGTTCAGAAGGTTATCGACGAACTTCGCGGCGAGAAAATTGATATCGTGAAGTATAGTGACGACCCGGGCGAGTTTGTGACAAACGCGCTTAGTCCTGCGAAAGTGACGTCGGTTGACGTGGACGAAGAGGCGAAAGTGTGCAACGTTAAAGTTCCGAACGATCAACTCTCGCTTGCAATCGGAAAAGAAGGGCAGAACGCCCGCCTTGCCGCGCGGCTGACTAACTGGAAGATTGACATTAAAGGGGAGTAGGGGCGGCATTCTGCCGCCCGTAATACTTGCGAATAAAACATCGGCGGGCGGCATTCTGCCGCCCCTACATGAAAAAGGTGGTTGAATGGAACACTTAAGAATGTGTACGGTTTGCAGAAAAATGCGACCGAAAGCGGAGTTAGTACGAATTGTGAAACCCAAAGATTCCGCGGCGGCGATTGATTTAACCTACAAAGTTGAAGGCCGCGGCGCGTATGTTTGCAAATCTGGCGAATGTATTGCCGGCGCGAAGAAACGCCGCGTGTTCGAGCGGTCGTTCCGCGGAGCGGTAAACCCGCAAGTATATGAAGAACTTGAAAATTTGACTGAACTTAATTGAAAGTCTGAAATGGAGGTATTATATGCCTGAAAAAATAAGAGCGTATGAACTATCAAAAGATTTTAAAATACCAAGCAAGGAAATTGTTGAGGTTTTAAGCAAACACGGCGTTACAAAAAATCATATGAGCGCGCTGACCGAGCCCGAACTCGATATAATATTCGAGTATTACACGCAAACCAACGCGGTGCCTGATTTTTCGTACCTTTTCGCGCGGTTTAACAAGTCGGAAGAGGAACTTCAAGCCGAAGCCGAAGCGGCGTTTTTGCACGCAGAGGAAATGGCGAAACAAGCCGCGAAAAAGAAGAAAGACGGCGAAGTTATTTCTGAAGACGAAGTTGCAGACCCCGACGATTCGGCGCGCAAAATGCGTCACGTTGACACGCGTCAAAATGTTGTCGAGCTTGACAGGATTGACAACGAAGAGCTGGAAGAACTTGTCGGCGCGAACGTTAAAGTTGACGGCGCGAAGAAGCAAAAGCTTAAAAAAGTCGATAAACGCGCGCAATTTGATAAGCTGAAGGAAGACGAGGCGGCGCGCCAAGCGGCTCGCGAGGCGAAGAAGAAGCCGGAGAAGTTCGAGGTTCTAATTCCTGACGAAATCACCGTTGCCGACCTTTCCGAACGGTTGAACAAACCGTCTGTTGAGGTTATCAAAAGCCTGATGCAACTTGGGATTATGGCGTCGGTGAATCAAACAATCGATTTCGATACCGCGTCGTTAATCGCGGAAGATTTCGGCGGAATTGTCGAACGTGAAATAATTGTCACAGAAGAGGATAAACTATTTAATGACGTTGAAGATAGTGAGGCGGATTTGGAGCCGCGCTCGCCGGTTGTGGTTGTTATGGGACACGTTGACCACGGTAAAACGTCGCTTTTGGACACAATCCGTAACGCGGATGTCGCCGAAGGCGAGTTCGGCGGAATTACGCAGCATATCGGCGCATATCGCGTAAGTATTCACGGCAAGCCGATCACTTTCCTTGACACGCCCGGTCACGCGGCGTTTACTGCAATGCGAGCGCGCGGCGCGCTTGTTACCGACATCGCAATCCTTGTGGTTGCGGCGGACGACGGAATTATGCCGCAAACGGTTGAGGCGATTAACCACGCGAAGGCGGCGGAGGTCGCGATTATCGTTGCGATTAACAAAATTGACAAAGAGGGCGCGAACCCCGATAGAGTGAAGCAGGAACTGACCGAGCATGGCTTGGTTCCAGAGGAGTGGGGCGGCGACACGATTTGCGTCGAGGTTTCAGCGAAGCAAAACATTAATATCGACGGACTTCTTGAGATGGTAACTTTGGTTGCCGAGATGAAAGAGTTGAAAGCGAACCCCAATCGTCCCGCGAAAGGTACGGTTATTGAGGCGAAGCTTGATAAGGGTAGAGGTCCCGTCGCAACGGTGCTTGTGCAAAACGGAACGCTTAACGACGGCGATATATTGGTTGCGGGAACTACCGTCGGACGCGTTCGCGCGATGATGGATGATCACGGTAAGAAGCTTAAAAAGGCGGGACCATCTGTCCCTGTTGAGATTCTCGGTCTTTCGGAAGTGCCGGAAGGCGGCGACACTTTCTATGTGGTTTCTGACGAGCGCCGCGCCCGCGCAGTTGTCGAAGCCCGTAAATTCAAACAAAAACAAGAAAAACACGCGGCAAGCACGACGGTAACCCTCGAAAATCTGTTCGAACACATCGAAGCGGGCGATATCAAAGACCTTAACATCATCGTAAAAGCCGATGTTCAAGGCTCGGTTGAGGCGGTTCGCGAGTCGCTTGCGAAAATCGGAAATGAAGAAGTTCAAGTTCGCGTAATCCACGGCGGTGTCGGCGCGGTTACGGATAGTGACGTTATGCTAGCTACGGCGTCAAATGCGATCATCGTTGGGTTTAACGTTCGTCCGACGGCAAGCGCGATGGACTCGGCGGCGCGCGCGGAAGTTGACGTTCGGCTGTATCGCGTTATCTATGAGGCGATTGAAGATATCGAAGCGGCGATGAAAGGTATGCTTGCGCCGAAGTTCCGCGAGGTTATACTTGGACACGTTGAAATCCGTGAAACATACAAGGTTTCGGGCGTCGGAACCATCGGCGGCGCGCACGTTACCGACGGGAAAATATTGCGTAACAGCAGTGTTCGCGTGGTTCGCGACGGAATTGTTATCCACGAGGGAACGCTTGCCTCGCTTAAACGTTTCAAAGATGACGTAAAAGAGGTCGCGGCGGGCTACGACTGCGGCGTGAGCATCGAGAAGTTCAATGATATCAAGGAATTAGACGTCGTTGAGGCGTATATGATGGAGGAGTATAGGGATTAAGGCGCAACGCGCCTTAGACCGGAAAATTTTTGAAAAAAGTTTTGTAAAATTTGCGCCTGCGGCGCGGGCTTTTAGGGCGAATGCTCTAAAAATCCATTTCTCGGGTCCTTCCCGAGGGAACTTGTCCTGCCGGACGGGCGGCAAGGGCTCTGCCCTTACGGTAGGTTTCATCCAATCAAACATCGGCAACAAACGCCTCGTTTTCTTGGGAAACCCTCAAGGACGAACCGTTAACCAAAACAAGTTTTGGACGGTTCAGCCCCAATCCCGGTCGCCTATGGTCGCAAACGCCCGATTCGCTTCGCTCACTGGATAATTCGACTACGATTTTGCAAAAATCAGCAAAATCAAGTCTCATTTACAAAACTGCGCGATTTGCGCCAAAGCCGGCGACAGAAAAACTGGGTTAGCGAACCGCATACGCGGTAAATGAGACTTAGCTTGTGTATTTTACAAGCTGTAGTCGAATTATCCAGTGAGCGTAAGCGAGTCGGGAAAAAGTACCGAGATATAGCGTCGCGCTCATTCGAGACCGATCCGCGCCTAAAAGCGCGAGATGTTATTTGATTAGGGTGCGTTGATTGAACTAACTTTCGCCCGCGGTTCCGCCAAACGGGGTACCCGCGCGATTTGTGCGTGGGTCGTGGCGGGGAGGGCGATGGTTTTGATCTAACTTTTGACACGCAAAAGTTTGCTGGATTGTCAAGGACTGGTCCTTGACGCGCCGCGCGCGCCCGCGCAAACGCATGCCGCCGTAGCGGCAAAACACCCGCGCCGCAAGGCGCAAAAAGGAGGAAAACCTTATGAAAAACAGAAACATGCGAATTTCCGAGGAAATCAAAAAAGAATTATCCCAAATTATCCGCGAGCTTAAAGATCCGCGCATCCCGCAAATGACAAGCGTTCTGCGCGTCGATGTAACGCCTGATTTGCGTTTCGCAAAAGCGCATATCAGCATCATGGGAACTGACGCCGAAAAAGCGGCGGCGATTGAAGGTTTGACAAGCGCGGCAGGATTGGTTCGCCGAGAAATCGGCGCGCGAATTGACCTGCGCTACACGCCGGAATTCACCTTTGTTGAAGACAATTCGATCGAATACGGCGCGATGATTAATGAGATGTTCAAAAAAGGACTATGATAACTTGCGTGAAATCACGCAATCTTCCGTCGAAACTTCACCCGCGAAAAATCCTCAACGTACCATTTGTACGCCTGCGGTAACAAGAGATTATTAAAAGTTTTGTGAAACAAAACTTTCTTATGTGGCGTTTCAACGGCGGTTTTTGCCGTTCGTTTTCGGGGCTTGTTTGGCAGAATCGTCTAAATCTTGATTTGGCGAACGATTCGTACTTGAGGATTGCCCAAGAGTTCAAGGCGTTTTTTGCCGTAGAACGATTGGTTGCAATCTACCGCGACGAAATCTTACGCAATTTGACGCAAGTTAAGGGGTGGCAAAATGCTTGAAAAAGCAGTTTCAATTATAAGTGCGGCGAGCAAGATCGCCGTTTATACGCATAAAAACCCTGACGGAGACGCAATCGGAAGCGCATTCGCGCTTAAGCTTGCGCTTTTATCGTTAGGTAAACTTGCCGAGGTTTATTTGGAAGACGGCAATGCTGTAAAGTTATTTCCCTTTACGAAAAACGTTGACGTTTATCCGGAAATCCCCGGCGCCATGCTGTGCGAAAACGACTGTGACTTGCGGATTTGTGTCGATTGCGCCGATAAGAAAAGATTAGGAGTAAAGGTTAATAACTTTACAGGCAACACGATGGCAATTGATCACCACGCGACACATGTCGAATTCGCTGATTTCACGCTGCTTGACGGTGACGCGGCATCTTGCGGAGAAATTATCTATTCGCTGATTCGCGCGTTGGGCGTAGAGGTTACATCCGATATTGCGGACAACCTCTACATGGCGATTGTGTCCGACACCGGCGGATTCAAGTATCCCGCTGTAAAGCCGGAAACCCTTCGAATTGCCGCTGATTTAATCGAAAAAGGCGCGAATTTCACTGAAATTTACCGCAGTATTTTCGACACTTACTCGATGGAATTTTTAAATCTCACAAAAATCGCGATTGACAGGATTCAGCTTTATTGCGATGGCAAAATAGCGGTGCTAACCCTTGATAACGCTGATTTTGCCGCGGCAGGAATAGCGGAAGACAGCGCCGATAGAATCGTCGACCTGCCGCGCAATATCAACGGCGTTGAGGTTTCGGTATACGTTCGGCGGCGCAAAGATGGCGAAACGAAAGTAAGCCTGCGTGCGAATGGCGATGTAAATGTAGCTGAACTCGCGCGAAAATTTAACGGCGGCGGACATATTCGGGCGGCAGGATTCGAAACGACACATGAGCCGGAAATCGTTATAGCTGAAGTGATTGAAGCGTTAAGGGGAAATTTTCAATGAACTGCATAATCAACATTAATAAGCCTGCGGGTCGGACGAGCCACGATATCGTGTATTTCGTCCGCCGATTGCTCGGATTGAAAAAAGTCGGGCATACTGGGACGTTGGATCCAGACGCAACAGGGGTTTTGCCGATTTGCGTCGGCAAGGCGACCCGCGCGGCGGAACTTTTAACAAATGCCGACAAAGCCTACCGCGCAACGTTTGTGTTGGGAATTACCACCGACACGCAGGACGCGTCGGGAACGCCGACGATACAGTGTAAGAATATTAACCTGACAGAGGAAGAAATTAAAGCTGTAATTTTCCAATTCACCGGCAATATAACGCAAATTCCGCCAATGTATTCGGCGGTGAAAGTGGGAGGAAAGAAGCTATACGAACTTGCCCGCGCCGGAATCGAAATCGAACGAAAAGAGCGGCACATCACCATATTTGATATTGAAATTCGCGAAATTGATTTACATAATATTATTATTGTAAACCAAACTGAGGTAAACGCACCCAAAATCACAATAGACGTAAAGTGCTCGAAAGGCACGTATATCCGAACGTTGTGCGCCGACATCGGTGAAAAGTTAGGTTGCGGCGCGCATATGACCGCGCTTGTCAGAACGCAAAGCGGGCAGTTTAAGCTGGAAGACAGCCACACGCTCGACGCGTTAGAGCGCGCGAAAGAGGAAGGCAGGTTGTTGGAGTATCTAACGCCGCTTGAAGATTTATTTTCGCAATATAGCGACGTAACCGTTTCCGGGCGGGACGAAATTTTGGCGAAAAACGGCGGCTCGCCTCGGGTGCAAGACTTGGTCGAAGACGAAACCTATCGTGTGTTTTCCGAAAACGGCGAATTTTTGTCGTTATCGCAAGCAAAAGATGGACGGCTTTGCATTATAAAGAATTTTCATTAGGTGATAACCATGCAAATATTAACCTTAAATGAACTAAACAAATTAGATTGCGCCTCATCCGTTGCCCTTGGCTGCTTTGACGGCTTGCATATCGGACACAAAGCGGTAATCGATGTCGCCGTAGAGTTCGCGCAGCGACATTCGCTTAAATCGGTTGTATACAAGCTCAAACGCAACGATGAAAGTCTTATACCACGCGATGAAACAGTAGAAACACTACGTTCGTGGGGCGTTGACGTTCTTATAACCCAAACGTTGGATGATGCGTTTATGAACCTTTCGTGCGATGAATTTGTGGAAGAATATCTCCACAATCGCTTGCGCGCGAAGTTTGTAAGCGTTGGATATAATTACAGATTCGGTAAAAGCGCGGCGGGCAACGCCGCGCTTTTGAGCACACTCTGCGCGCCGTTCGGCATTGAAGTCGCCGTAATTCCGCCCGTATGCGTTGATAACGAGGTTGTGTCAAGTTCGAAAATCCGATCTTGCCTTAAAAACGGCGATATCGCGAAAGTAGCGCAATTTCTAGGGCGCCCCTACAAATAGTAACAAAAAGTTCACAATTAATACACACGAACGCAATAAATATAAGTGATAATTTAGATGTGAAAGGTGGGTGACGCGTATGAATATCTTAATCGTAGATGACGATAGAAATATTTGCGAACTTGTGCGGCTTTATCTTCAAAAAGAGGGATACAGCCCTATTGTCGCGCACGACGGACGCGAGGCGATTGAAAAATTCCATATCACCGCGCCGGGACTTATTGTTCTCGATTTAATGCTTCCCGTTATGGACGGAATCGAAGTTTGCAAGGAAATCCGAAAAACAAGCAAAGTTCCGATTATCATGCTTACCGCGAAGGGCGAAACCTTTGACAAAGTGTTGGGGCTCGAGCTTGGCGCCGACGATTATATTGTGAAACCTTTCGAGCCAAAAGAGCTTGTCGCCCGTGTGAAAGCGGTTCTTCGGCGATTTAACGAAACAAAAACCGAACACCGAAGTTCCGAAATTGATTTCGATGGATTGCGTATTTCTTACGACAATTACGAGGTTTATTTAGACAATAAACAAATTGAAATGCCGCCGAAAGAGTTCGAGTTGCTCTACTTTTTGGCAAGCAATAAAAATAAGGTATTCACCCGCGACCAACTCTTAGACGAAGTTTGGGGCTATGAATTCTTTGGCGATTCAAGAACGGTGGACGTTCATATTAAGCGTGTGCGTGAGAAAATTGAGGTTGAGAATCAGGAAAACGTACGCTCGTGGAGCATAAAAACCGTGTGGGGTGTGGGGTATAAATTTAGTGTTTCGTAGCTTTGCTATGAAACGCTAAAACTTTTGAAAAAAGTTTTGTCAAATTTCTTGCGCCCAACGGGCGCGGGCTTAAGGCGCGTTGCGCCTTAGACCATTTTTCGCGCCAACGGGCGCAGGTTTTTAGGGTTTCACCCTAAAAACCCATATTCAGAGCGAAGCTCTGTGGGCACGTGTCCTGCCGGACGGGCGACAAGGGCTCTGCCCTTGCCAATCCCGGTCGCCTGGCGTTCACAAACGCAAAAGGCGCGATTTGCGCCGCGAGCGGCGACGAAAAACCGCAGATAGCCGCATTCGCGGAAAGATTAGCAAGATATAGCACTGCGCTCAGTCGAGCATGCGGCTTTTGCCGCCGTAGTCACTTGACTAAGAGGCAAGTTGTTTGCACTCTTTTAGCGGCGCGTTTTTGATAGCGCCATAGCGCGTGTGCGCCGCAAGTTTTACTAAATTTTTTGTGAAAAAATTTTCGGGGCTTGACAAGGGCTTCGACAAGCCCTTGTCGTCCTGCGCTGACAAGCGCAAATGCTACAGCGGCTTCGCTGGAAACGCCCGCGTCCGTAGGCGCAAACCCCTGCCGCGGTAGCGGCAAAAAAGAGGTTCATATGAAACTACTTCAAAAACAAAGCCTGTTCGGCAAAATATTCACAATCAATATTATCACGATTATTATAGGGCTGCTTTTATCAGCCCTTCTTCAATACGCTTTTATCATCCGCCTTATCGACGATGAGTTGAAATCCTCGTTGCGCGAAAACGCTCATGATATTCAGCGAATCGTCACCGCCTTCGGCTATTTAGACGCGGGAGTCGAGCAAAACATTCAAATTCAAGGTCCGATGTTTCGCGTGATATTAAGAGATCCGGTAATCACGCCGTTGCCCCAAATTAACCCAATCATTGACAGAACGATATTTTTGGAGAGCTACTTAGACGCGTACACATTGAGTACCGGCAACTACGTCATACTTATTTCAGCCGACGGACTTGTGACAATGTCGTCTTTCCGCCATGAAGACGGAACCGCGCCGCTCTATGTTTCCCGCGAATATTTCGCGAATCTTACGCAAACCGAACCGGACGTGAAAATTAGCACTTTAGGCATATTCCCGGCGCGAATGTTGACATACAGTTTGCCGATAATAATTCAAGGCGAAACGGTGGGCACGGTGTTCGTCGCATCGCCAATCCTGCCCGGAATGGGACGACGGCAAATACTGATGAGCGTATTTTTACTACCGATGATGCTTGTAACGGTTGTATCGCTAATTTTCTCATATATCCTTTCCCGTCGAATTACCCGCCCGATTAAGGCGATAAGTCACGCGGCGAAAGCGTTCAGCAAAGGTGAGTTTAAAGAACGCGTCGAAGTTTCGGGGCGTGACGAAATCGGCGAACTTTCGAATACGTTTAATCAAATGGCGGAAAACCTGGAAAAAATCGAAAATCTGCGCCGAACCTTTGTCGCGAACGTGTCGCACGAGCTTCGAACGCCAATGACGACAATTATCGGCTTTATCGACGGCATTTTAGATGGAACCATTCCGCCCGAATCGCAAAGCGATTATCTCACCATCGTTCTAAGCGAATCCCGCCGACTATCCCGCCTGATTTCTGACCTTTTAGACATCGCGCGAATGGAGGAGGACGAGTTTTCCCTCGACATCACCGAATTCGACATAAACGAGATGATTCGTCGGTGCGTCATCGGCTTCGAACGTCGAATTGACAGTAAAAACATCTCGGTTAATATTGAGTTCCCTGACGATGTGTGCCTTGTTCGTGCAGACAGCGACGGAATCTCTCGCGTTTTGACAAACTTAATCGACAACGCGATAAAATTCACCGACCAAAGCGGAACCATCGACATAAAAATATCCCGCCGCGGCAATGTTTTTATAATCTCGGTGCGCAACACAGGCGAGGGAATCGCCGCTGAGGATTATAATAATATTTTCCACCGTTTTTACAAAGCCGATAAGTCGCGCGGGCTAAACCGCGAAGGAACAGGGCTCGGGCTGTTTATCGTCAAAAACATCCTAAACCTGCATGGGCGCGATATTTCGGTTAACAGCGTCGCCGGCGAATTTACCGAGTTTACCTTTACGCTCCCGTCGGCGGAGTGATGATGTCAAAAACTTTTTAAATTTTCTTCATAAATTTTTCATATTTATACATTAGAATGTATGAAAAGGGAGTGTTAAACCATGGATAATAATCTTCAATTCAATAATAGTGAACAAGAGCGTGAAACCGCTGCGCCTTCGTCACGTCCCGCGTACACCGAGCGAGTGCGGCAAAAACAGAACAACCGACGTATAATCGCCGCGTGCGCCGCGATTGTGCTGGTGCTTAACATCGGAGTTATGGGAACGGGAATTTACATAGGGCGAAACATGGCGAACAACAATTCGCAAACTGCGGCGAATAACCTTATAACGCAGCAGCAAATTATTAGCGATAACCCGACTGTCGGCGCTTCGTTGCCTGCGCCGCCGTCCGGATATGCTTTAAGCGTCCGCGAAATCGCGGCGAAAGCGGGGCCGTCAGTTGTAGGCGTCGCAAGCGTAGTCGAACGCCGTGGAATGTTCGCCACAACCGGAATATCAAGCGGTTCGGGAATTATCCTAAACAGCGAAGGCTATATCGCCACCAACGACCATGTAATCGACGGCGCGCGTGAGATTGTTGTAACCCTTAACACCGGAGTTGAAATCCCCGCGCGGCTTGTCGGGCGAGATCCTCGCTCGGATTTGGCGGTACTTAAAGTTGACACGAACGAAGAACTTCACCCCGCCGCGATCGGCGACTCTTCAAGAGTCGAAGTCGGCGATTTGGCGATCGCCATCGGAAATCCGCTCGGTCAAGAGTTCGCCGGAACCGTTACGCAAGGCGTTATCAGCGCGATAAACAGGACAATCACCGTTCAAGGCAGAGTGTTTAACCTTATCCAAACCGACGCGGCGATAAACATGGGAAACTCGGGCGGCCCTCTTGTTAACCATTACGGACAGATAGTTGGAATTAACACGCTAAAGCTGTCCGCCGGCGGCGTTGAGGGAATGGGGTTCGCGATTCCAATCTCAACCGCAATGCCTATTATCGCTGATTTAATCGCGCATGGATATGTGCAGGGGCGTCCGGTTATCGGAATTTCGGGACGGGTCATAAACTCCGCTCGCGCGCAGCAGCAAGGTCTCGTTCCGGGAATTCAAGTTATGGACGTTTTGGAAAACTCCGGCGCGCAAAACGCCGGAATTCGCCGCGGCGACATCATTATAAGCATTAACGGAACTGCAATCGCCAACATTGACGAGCTTAACCGCGCGTTAGAGCAACACTCGGCGGGCGACATCGTTACGTTAGAAGTTTTCCGCTACACAACCGGACGAACCGAAAATATTGAAGTGAGACTAGGCGAGGAGCGCCCGAACTAGAGGTATTTCCGGAAAATAATCAGGAGGGATTTTTATGAACATTATCGTTAGAAAACCGACCGCCGAAGAAATCGCAACGATGCAAGCGCAGCCGACGTGGGGCTGCGGCGTGTCAAAGTTCGATTGGAGTTACGACAGCGAGGAGACTGCGCTTATTATCGAGGGAGAAGTTACCGTTACATTCGACGGTGGAAGCGTTTTTATCCAAACCGGCGATTTAGCGGTGTTTCCAAAAGGGATGTCCTGCGTTTGGGACGTTACAAAACCGATAAATAAGCATTATTTATTCCGATAGCAGGCAAGCCTGCACCACGCCCGCGACGTAATACCTACAATCATTGTGTCAGCGAGGATTTAAGTTTGAGAGGTTACAAATTTGATTGAAATTATCGAAAAAAAGTCGCGGTTTATCGGATATTCCGCTCAAATAAGCTCGGAAGACGAGGCGAAAGCCTTTATTGCCGATCTTGCGCGCCAACATAAGAGAGCGAACCACGTTACGTTCGCGTATGTTCTCTCGAACACCGCGCGATACAACGACGACGGCGAACCGCGCGGAACCGCCGGACTTCCGCTGTTTAACGCAATCACGCGCCGGGGATTGGATAACATGGTGGTGGTCGTGGTTCGATACTTTGGCGGAACGCTGCTGGGCAAGGGCGGCTTAATGCGCGCCTACGGCAAAGCGGCGGGCAAAGCGTTAGATGAAATTGTGAAATAATAAAAAAAACCGCCATTCGGCGGTTTTTTTATATAATTATAATCCCCAACCTAATCGCCGAAGCAAATGCCGACGGCCTTCGCGGTCGTCACCATCTCGCCCGCCGGGTCAACAGCCTTGTTCTTGTCAATCACGTTCTCAAGCGAATCGTAGGACATCAATAA
>Ga0131853_10004861_pt1 | contig 24147 bp, 19 predicted proteins | sample TergutLab28metaG_FD_92764 | JGI IMG/M metagenome (GOLD analysis project Ga0131853, IMG submission 92764) | Labiotermes labralis P1 segment gut microbial communities from Petit-Saut dam, French Guiana - Lab288 P1 (version 2) (version 2) | ecosystem: Host-associated > Arthropoda: Insects >...
CGACTTGTGCCACTTACAGCATAAACTGATTGGTTTTTATAACCGAGATGAAAAGTGTTTACAGCGCGGTACGGACTGGGTCTTTAAATAAAGCAGTCTGCGCTTCGTCTTTAAAGGGTTAAAGTTAAAACGTGATGTAAGGCCTCTAACTTGAAAAGGCTTAATTAATTAATTACTTCCATTATTGAAATGAACGTAGTGTTGTAACTACATACACGATGCTATCATTTCCGACCGTCTAACTTTCTTGAACTCCAAACAGCAGTTCCCCATATGATGTCAGGAAGTACTGGAAAGGTAGACAGACGGACGGACACAAACAGACAGTTATTTTTGGAACATTATTTTGCAAGTTGTCAAGGAAAGTATCAGGGTCCAAACTCTGAGGTGGACATGCGTTTGTGTGATAAAATGATAATGAATAAGATATACGAAATAAAGTGAAATGCCAACTTGAAGCACCTAGGTGATTTTACTGATGTATTCTTAGCTCGATAATTTTCGGGTACATAAGCTCATCATCAGGAGCATTAGATGTTGAGTTGCAGCAAATGGTTTTCTGCACCGAGTTTTTGGATGGGTGGTGGTCTTGAGAGCAGCTGTGTAGGTGGTGTGTACGGTGCGTATTGTGCCGTGCACCGTCCGCACCGTACACACGCCCTACGCAGCGGCTCTCAAGACCACCACCCATCCAAAAACTCGGTGCAGAAAACCATATGCTGCAACTCAATATCTAATGCTCCTGATGATGGACTTATGTACCCGAAACATGTCGAGCTAAGAATACATCAATAAAATCACCTAGTTGCATCAAGTTGGCATTTCACTTTATTTCATGACGAAGATGCACGGTCAAACAACAATCAAGAATAAAGTATAATTGTAAAAAATATTTATGTAACTTTCAAAGAACGGACATTTTGAAAGGGAAAACAAAGTGTTCATTTTTACTGAATAAAATTAAGATGCGAAGGAACAAGTGGAAGAATAGGTGTTGGTATACAGAAATAATAGAACCAACCAAGCAATTAAAGGGGCCAGAATAATGGGAATTTCCAAAAAGGCCTGTAGGAAATGCGTGCCAAAAGTGATGATCACGTTGGAGAGGAAGGTCAAAGAGCAAAATTAGAATAGGCCAACTCGAAGTGAAATGGTTGAATGACATCGAGAGAAGAAAAGATGCACGAATACAGAAAGGAAAAAAAAAAAACAAAGATAAAATGTAAACCGAAATAAGAAAAGAAATACAAGAAATGAGAAACAAACGGACAGGTAATCTAGGTATAAGGTAAAATTGAGGCGCTTTCGCTTTACCATTGTTACTGTGCAAAAGCAATAAGTGTCAGATATCACGAGTTTGTGTGTGTAGCCTTAGCTATCCAGCATGAAATACACATGCGCCGTATTATACTGCCATCTGTGGCCAGTCGGGTTCTACCACATTTTCCAGCATTATCTCATAAAAGACGCGATTGTCAGAAGGACGTTCCTGAACATAAAAGGCGTGTTACGGTTTTCTCTACAACTTTTGTCTTTAAGGTTCTCATTCTAAGCGGAGTTTAGCGAAATGTTGTCATGTAGATCGGTATTCTTGTACATTGTACATTCTTGTACACTGTACATTGTACATTCTTGTACACTGTACATTCTTGTGCATTACTCGTTATTCTTCTAAGGTTTTAATTGAACTTGAATTTTCCGAACAGATTTTCCAAGAATCTACAAACATCAAATTTCATGAAAATCCCTCATGTGGTAATTTTAATTTTTCTTCAAGTGGTAGCCGATTTGTTCCATGTGAAAGGGCAGACGGACAGACAGACAGACAGACATGACGAAAGTAATAGTCGCTTTCCCCAATTTTGCGAACGCGCCTATATAAGTAACTCAGGGAAGTGCGCTCGATCGCAAGATATCTTCGCGATACGACAGCGCTGCTGCTTGCAGGACATTGTGCACTGCTATTTGCCACACACTGCGTAATAAATCCTGCCAGCGCGAGTCATAATACAAACATTTAATATTCCAGAAAGTGACCATAACGTAGCTACTATACAAGTAACGGTAATTACTGTCACTGTCCGACTGACTGAAACACGTGACTGTTGTAACACGTGTCAAGCAGCTGTGAAGGTGCGCAGAAAAGAAGGCAGGATAAAGGTTATAAATGGGAAAGACAGAATAACGAGGCAGAAAGATAGGGTGGATAACAAACGCAAGAGAATGAAAGACCAAAATAGACGGACAGAAAAATACAGGGAATTTCAGGGTGGAAAGGTGGGCCAATAAGGAACTTAAGCCCTTTTTCAAAATTTAATATGTATTTTATCAGGGGGTCAAAAAATTCCCCGTTTTTTCGAAGGGCCCAGTGGTCTCTTACCGTTTTCACAATATCCCGGCACGTTTTTTGTGTCCAGAACCAGATGTATCCAGTACGTATCACACAATCCTATTTTAAGATACATTTTCATTTTATTTCCTACCTAAGATCAACTCTTCCACGTGATATCTATCCTTCAATAGGCCGAGCGTCACAAAGATCCACTTTCAGCTACTTACCCGTTCGGGAAACTGAGGGGTACAGAATGGACAACCCTGAGCGGCTCCTTCATCATGTGACTGAGGTTGAACCCCGGCACAAGGTCCTTCTTCCTGGTGGACCGCCTTCTGGCGTGGGTTGTGAAAACACGACGCAACTTGCCCTCACGGGTGACTTGATGCTCCCGCTCGTCCTTTGCCAAGGTCGTTAGGTCCAGGAAGGACCCGGACTTGCACAGCGGAGCACTTAACGTCGCCCCAAGACGCTGCTTGGGCATGTTCACTTGTAGACGCGAGCTTCGAGACATGACTCGCGGATCTGTGTCACTGGTCATTGTGGGAAGACGCTAACTGCACTGCCTCTCACGTTCACTTTGATGTTGTAATTCGCGAAATTATAGACGATGCTTTAAATCTGGCGTAAGACTCCGGAGCCAATGAAATATTGCGAAATTGCGTTGTCAATAGTCTTTCAATTAAGTGACAAATAATTGTTAGGCCTATTTAAATCTATTACCTGACGGAACAGCTTATTTAGGCTTGGAAAAACATCTGCGTAATTTTTGTATATTCGCGGCAGTTTGATAGATCTTTAAAAAAAAAAAAAGGAATGTGTTGCGGCCTAAAGATAATAACATTTATATCCCAAAACAATAGAAGGCATATTTACGGAATTAACAATTAAAATTAAACAATCGCCATGAGAAGTGACGTCCTGCTAAATTTAGCACCTTTTTATGTCATAAATCAAGTCTACAAATTTAACAATAAAAACACACATACTCGAATTTCACTTCGGTCTTCCACTTTGTTGTTTTACAGAGTTTCAAATTCACCGATTTAACACGTAATATTGCTCTACACTTTATTAATCCTAATGCGTAAGAAATGCGAATTAAACAATTACCAGCCCTTGTCCACCCACGAATTTCTCTTTGGCCAAACTCTTAACACGTAAAAAGATTCTGAATTGCTTTTCCCTTTCTTATTATTCTTCTTGTTATTCTTATAATAATAATTATTATTATTTTAATTGTTGTGATATTTTCTATCAACGTTAAAGGAAACTATGTTTAAAGCACTTGTGATTTCTGTTAATTTACTGAATTATAAACACATCCACTAAAAGTGAGGACGGTTGTGACAGCAAAACGGATTCTCGTTGTTTACAGTCCTTGTCATGTTCTTTCCCTAACGCCTCTCTTCACTAAATCTTCGTTTTGTATGAATTAAGGGCGTTTCAAGTAAATGTATGAAAAACAACACACGAAATCGAATTTAGTCCAAATCCATCATGAAAACTTAGTCACCTTCTATTTGGCTTCTTTCACACACTCAAGTCTTTACGACGACCACACAAATATTTCGTCATAAAATTTGAAGCTGTCAGAACACAAGTACTACATAACACGTGCATAGCAAAGTACGGTCACACATAAAAGTTAACCTGACCCTACACTTTACACTACCACTTGTCTCAAAAACAATATATAACACTGTCAGCTTCACAAAGTTTATGAAGACACCTGTCCTTGGTATAGATAAGTAGCAAGATGCGACTTATTTTAATTGAAACACAAAACAATAATTTTACAATAATCTCTGCCATAACTGTCACTGCACCAAGCACTCTGCTAATTCCACATATCAGCAGCACTGTATTTGCAAAAAACAAAAAAAATGTCGAAGTACAAAGTTTAATAGATCAGGCCTTGGCTGAAGATTAAGCTCTTTGATATAAACTCGTTATACCTTCAGTCACGATCAATAAACACTTAGATACATTAACAAGCTCTGAGGCAGAAATAGACACTTCCTTCATGTCACTTGAAGTGCATAGCTTTTACATAATCCAACGCACACTAAATCACTTTAAAATGCTGAATAAGCATGTCCTTCAGCATTCAATATTTAAGCACTTCATATTCTTTGACATTATGATTGATATTCCACTGATAAGTAAAACATTTTGATCACAAACTGATATTGATTTCAGCGGTAATGCTGTGAATACAAGATTCCAAAGGCCACAATCATTCTCGAAAGGAAACCTACGATGCTGCTGCAGGCAATTTTGGAAGAATGTTTTATTGGGTGTTTTTCTAAGCGTCTATTTATGCAGAGAGAAGAAAATGTCCAAATTTTATATGCCACCCTGTAATGAATCATTTCTTTTACACACTGTTATTATTATGATCAGTCAACGTACACAACACACCAGAAATTATCTTGCAAACGAAACAACTAAAATTTACAAATAAAAGCAATTTGTTCTTTCCGGCGTCTTAGTGCGCAATAAGATTCTTTTAACCTGTGCCTTTCTTTGAGTATAAGTTTTTTTTTCCCTCGTCGATCTTCAAATTTACGCGCATCTTCACTTATGCACAATTTACAGATTTTTTTAAAAATATTTCAGTATTATAAATTTACAATACCAAGGAAACTCACGGAGTAGGAGTAAGAAATCTGTTTTTTTTTATTATTAAATTCCCAAACATGTCTCATATTTCATTGCACATTTTAGCCATTTTTTTTGCATGTTTTCTTCCAAGTGCTGCTGAATGTCTTCTCTCTAGTCTGATCGTGTATATCTGGTGTAAGTGCTAGCACCAGCAGCATTTTGTGGTCCTATTACAGACGTACGTCGTACTGAACTTTTCATATCCTGTCTCGTTCTCCTGTTGTTCGCAACTTTCGTGTTTGCTTCGTCCTGTTTGTGAAACCTGTAACAAGCCGTAGCCTATAGCTACAGAAACTGTGATTCCCAAACCTACAGCACACGTGCACAGTTACCACTATTCTAATAACACAGGGAATTCGAGTATACTGTATCACAATTATAAGAGTTAAGGACATCACTTTCAGTAATGAATTTCACTATGCACGTGTAATATGAATTGTTACATCCTAGGCAATTACAAAGGGCACTTCTGTGTCATCATGCCATTGTGTTTACAATTATATTCAATTTTTATATTTAGGAAAAAAAAACAACTAATAAGAATGTAATAATTAATATATATTTGTAGGACATATTTCGGCCTATTTGATTGGCCATCGTCATCGTCAGTTAGCAGTAAAGTGTACGCGAATATAAATCAGTGATATGAAATCATTTTAATTTTACGTGTGCTATATTACTAATTGATGTTGATGGCCAATCAAATAGGCCGAAATATGTCGTAGAAATATGTAGAAATCATTACATTATTTTTAATTCTTGTTTTCCGAACACAAAAATTGAACATAAAGAAAACACGTCTGTGTTTAAAGATGCAACAATGAATCTTATTGTTGCACCGTGCATTTTTGTAGAATCACTTCTATTATCAACCAACAGCTGCACTTACACAACTTTCATATAAAAACTTTAAAAACACTTGAAATCACTCCGACATGTTTCGATCTTGTCAGATCATCATCAGGGAGCTTTGTTGTTCCTTGCTAGAGTTATATTACAATACTCACAATTTAATTCGTTTTTGCAAACAAGGTGTTGTGGAAGCATGCTGCTACAACACCTTGTTCGCAAAAACGAATTGAATTGTGAGTATTGTAATATAACTCTAGCAAGGAACAACAAAGCTCCCTGATGATGATCTGACAAGATCGAAACATGTCGGAGTGATTTTAAGTGTTTTTAGAGTGTTTTGTGTGAAAGTTATGTAAGTGCAGTTGTTGGTTCATAATAGAAGTGATATCACAATGAATTTCAAGCACAAAGTACACACACAAACACACACACGTATATAACAACTTGTGTGAAACATGAAACATCAGGTTCTCACAGCGGTAACTACGTGTAATGTAGTCGTATGGTATGTACGCCGTGTAGCCACACAGAAATGTATAAATTATTCCCGACCTGAAGAAGGAAGCGGCTCAGTTCTCGTCACTAACACCACTCTATTATAGCTACAGTCAGCTGTATTTATCGCACTTCTCTGACAGAACAAACCTGCTCGGCGAATCTTTCCATTTAATGTTAACCTTACAAGGCAGGCCAATGTGCGTGCAAACGTAACAGCGAGAAGCTCTCGTGCAAGCATCGTTGCCGTGGAAAAACAATGAGTATTACAAATTCTGAGTGTGCGTTTGTAGCGTTAGGTATCCGGAATATATTGCGCATGCGTCACACTGCCATCTGTGGCCTGTCCGGTTCATAAAGTACTTTTCCACGTTATCTCACAAATAGTAGGATTTTAGAGGGAAAAAACTTATTGAATATAAAATGTGTATTTTGATTTTCAATACATTTATCTTAAACTCTTTTCATTCTAAGAAAACTGAGGGAGATATGATAAAAAAAATCTATATTGTTGTACATGTAAAGTACTTATTATTGTCCCATTTTAGTGAAACTTGAATCTTCTCATCAGATTTTCGAAAAAAAAAAACCTTCAAATATCAAATTTCATGAAAAACCCGTCTGGTGGGAGCCGAGTCGTTCCATGCGGACGGAGAGACGGACAGACATACACGACGAAGCGAACAATCTCTATTTTTATATAATTCTGCGAAAGCGCCAAAAAGATAAACAAAGAGACAAACCGCGAAAAAAAAAATTCCGTGTAGGTGGAGGTGAATTGCTGCTGCCAATATCGAAACACGTTGCAGTGTGCTACGGTCAGTTGCCATGCATTTAAAATGTACAATGAAACTGTATTGAAAGGAAGTAACAACCAGTGACGGTATAAGTTTCTACACAGATAAACGTTGTGGTTTGTACCAAACAATAGAGTAATGTAATGTTGAACAAGAACGCTGCTATGAAGAACGTGAGAAAAGCTCCCATTGTGTGCTTTAATCTATTCATGACGGCCAATTAGAGGTGCTAACGACCCTGTGCAAAACATGGTGTTCATTTAATTAGCACACCAACTAATGCACATACATAAAATTTCACATTAAAACGCTTAAAATCGCTCCAACATGTTTCGATCCTAAGATCATCTTCAGGGAGCTACACTGTTCCTTGCTAAAGCTCCCTGAAGATGATCTTAGGATCGAAACATGTTGGAGCGAATTTAAATGTTTTAATGTAAAAACTTTTATGTATGTGCATTAGTTGGTGTGCTGATTAAATGACGACGAAATGCACGGTGCAACGATAAAGATGAAGTTCTTCTTCAGACAAAGGTTTCTGTTCACAAAAGAAATCATACGTCCTGTAGCTGTATATTATTAACGGTACGTAATTTGGTCCATGAAAATGAAAGCCTCATTAGACAGTTACAGACACTGGAAGTAAGCAAATATATATAGAAGCTGAACCTTAAACGGAACGTAATTATGTATCGCTAGCAGGGGTACACAAATCTTGGGTTCCAGTTCGTCGTGGCGTCCAATTGTGTACTGTGGCGCCTAAGATGTGCGGGTCCTGAGTGTTTATCTTGATTAACCTTTTAAAGCCTACTTGTTTCGTGAAACAACAGGTTTAAAACTTAAGAATTATATATTCTGCCCACACTCTATTCATTTGTTTTGTATATACCTCAGAACAAACAGCGACTTGTGCCACTTACAGCATAAACTGATTGGTTTTTATAACCGAGATGAAAAGTGTTTACAGCGCGGTACGGACTGGGTCTTTAAATAGAGCCGTCTGCGCTTCGTCTTTAAAGCCTACTGGTTACGTGATGCACCAACAGTTTAACATTCAACAACTGTACGCTCTGCCCTCACTGTATTTATGTGTTTCGTATTTATCTCAGAACAAACAGCGACTTGTGCCACTTACAGAATAAACTAATTGGTTTTTATAACCGAGGTGAAAAGTGTTTACTGCGCGGTACGGACAGGGTCTTTAAATAAAGCGGTCTGAGCTTCTTCTTTAAAGGGGTTAATTTCACCCTTCTGGTGCCTAGAATTTTGAGTTAAATCCTAGACTTTCCAAAAATTTTTCTACCCCTGATATTGAGTATAAGACAGGACACTGCAGTACTCTGCTCGTTCCTTCACTGCTTTACACGCGACACTGCGGTTGGATGCTGCTGCAGCGAATAATGGCACTGTGAAGACGTGACCCCACCGGGGAGAGAGATATAGGGCCCCCAGACAGAAACCATAACCCGAGAGAATTACCTACACTGCATAGAACAACACTTAGGAAAGCAGAGGACAGCAGAATACTTAAGGGATGGAGCGAATGCGGGAATCGAAAAGGGAGAAAGGAAAGATGTATAGGAGGAAGACGCTCAAGAAAGACAAGATCACAGGCACATGAAAAGAATTTAATTTTCTGTGGTTTACTTCAAGGCGCTTTGCAGTGATAAAGTTTTGTGGCGTCGAGTGTCAGGAAGATAAATGAACAATAAAATATAAATGCTTGTGGCCTAAGGTGATGTTATATCTCTGAAGCTGCCTGAGAGAAATGGGGAAGATTAGGAATTAATGTCAGCACCCTGAGTCAGTTGGCCGAAGTTTGAATAGGAGGCCTAACGAGCGTGCGAATAAATGTCAAGAGTAGAAGGCTGCATTCAGCAGCATGAAACAAAGGACTTGAAATATAATTTCTAACTCCGTTAGCATAATTAATTTCAATATGCCTAATACATTTATTTGGACCGAAGAGGGACGAAGTAACGGGAGAATGGAAGATATTGCATAACGAGGAGCTAAATGATTTTTACTCCTCACCCAATTTTGTGCGGGTGATAAAATCGAAAAGAATGAGATTGGTTGGGCATGTGGCGCGTATGGGTGAGGAGAGGGGGGTGTATAGGGACTTAATGGGGAAACCGGAGGGAAAGGGACCACTGGAGAGACCAAGGCGTAGAAGGGTGGATAATATTAGGACGGATCTCCAGGAGGTGGGATGTGGGTATATGGACTGGATTGGGCTGGCCTAGGATAGAGACAGGTGGCGGAAGCTTGTGAGTGCGGTAATGAACCTTCGGGTTCCGTGAAATGCGGGGAATTTCTTGAGTAGCTGCAAATCAGTTAGCTTCTGAAGAAGGCCTCTGCATCATGGAATAAGTGAGCAAGTATGCCTAACACATTACGTGTCATCAATCATGAATTGTGTCACACTTTTCTTCCTTCCTGATTATACAGCTCTTCCACTTAAAAATGGCTTGCTTGCGTTTTGCGTAAGGTGTAACTGAATATGGGAACAAAGGTACACATATATGTACTGAGTCACAAGTACTTCATTTCCAACATCTTCTGTAACAGTGTGTACACCGTCAACCAAAAACTAAACGAAACAAAATCGTATCTTCAATTCGCCGTTCAGGCGGGGCGGTTTTAAGTGCAATATCCTGTGTTTTCACTTTTATAACAAAACATTTTCAAACAAAAAAATGTCCAGTCCCCATAGCCTTGTCAGTCTCTGCAAGATCTACGCTTTGGCATCAAAAGAAAGTGATTTTTCACTTTATATTTGACGTCATCTGTCATCTTATTAGCAAACAAAATGTTTTTGACACTTCCGCTCGTTGCTCGCTCTCCCCATGCAACCATCTCGACTTCTCAAAGTAGCTGACTTTATTCCAGCGCACTTATTTCCATCCGTTGCTAGGGATGCGGTAATCTTTCTTAGTGCTTTTTTTTCATATGTCTTTACGAAGCTACGGAATTTTCATTTCTGTCTGTTACCCGAAGAGACTCGGGATAGCTCAGTCGGTATAGCGACTCGCTACGGGGTGGACGGTCCGGGGATCGAATCCCGGTGCGGACGAGATATTCCGCACCCGTCCGGACGGAACCTGGGGTCCATCCAGCTTTCTATGCAACGGGTACCGGTTCTTTCCCAGGGCTAAAGCGGCCGGGGCGTGGAGTTGACCACCCACCCCATCTAGCGCCTAGGTTAAAGAAAGAGTAGAGCTATGCCTCTACTCCCTCTCTGGGCCTTCGTAGCCTGTTCTTGGGTGACCTTTACCTTGCCTTATCTGTTAGCCGAATATTTGATCAATAATTCAGCCATATTGTTGTATCTTCTTATATTCCTTTTTGTGGCGAAAAATTCCAGCACATTTTAGGCCGCCTCATTGTTGAGTTTCCTATATCACACACACCACACCACACACACATGCACCACACACACCACACACACACACATACCACACACACACCACACACACACACACACGCACCACACACACACACCACACACACACACACACACAATTAGACACACACATGCTAATATACTATCACCTCGACACAGGTTTTCCACCTCAACACAGGTTTTTCTTGGTTTCCCTGTGTCTATAAGCAAATGCTGAGATGGTTCCCAAGACTCCAAGTTGCCACTACATGCTTCTCATGTAGCCCTCCCGACTTAAATTTAGTAGTAACCAATTTCATATTTTGTATACACGTAAATTAACCACTGCCACCGGGTGACAACTCAATTGCAGTTAATTATTATTATTATATACCCAGTAGGACTCCCCTGAACGAGTGACCAGCCCGTCGATGCGGCCGTTACCTTCCCAACACATGAAAGACACAAGAGACAAACACCCATACCCTCAGCGAGATTCGAACCCGCAATCATAGCAATCAAGCGGTTGCTGACTTACGTCTTAGATCGCACGGAAACCGAGATGTCCTTCTGATATTAACTTCAATATATATGTTGGTATCTAGAGCGAGGATTCTGAGACCACGATATTTGATATAAGACAGCTGGAAGTACAAACTCGTTAAATTTATTTTTGTTACTGACTGCTCATGTAATTCTGCGAATAACATGTTTTTACTTCGGAACACTGCCTAACTTACGTAATTACTTGTAACTTCCAGCAATGTGCACACCTGTGCACCCGACGGCCACCTAAAGAGTGTGATGATACCAGATGCTGTATAATACAATTTTGACCTCCTGATGATGGGCACATAGTGCTCGAAACATGTAGAGGCATATAATAAACCTATTATAAAACAAGAATTTATGCATTAAGTTGGTTAATTACTAAGATTATACTGAGATGCACGGTCAGCAAAACATAAAAAAAAAAATGGTTCTCAAAGATTCATTAAGGATTCTGGGTTTTATACTCGTATTCTCTAGTAACCACTGAGATGTTTCTTCCTCCATCCCAATTCTGGCAGTGGGAAAGGAAATATTTTCTAGACATTAGCCGATTAAAGCACATTGGTTTCAATAAGCATTAACTGCTTAGCATTAAACTCCCTATGTTTTGCCGGAATTGTGTACTTACAAGTTACATAATGTATTATTCTCACTGTCGATGTTGGTTCTTGCAATAAAATGTAAAATAATTTAAATTATAACCTTCCCTCTGAACGCTTTAAGGACGTATGTGGAAAAGAATTCAGAGCTCCATTTTTATCTCCAGTCTAAATAAAGTAGTGGTGTTTTCTTCACGAGCCGGCCGCTATGCCCCCAGAGATAGAACTTCCGATACCTATCCAGTAAAGGGCTGGATGGGCCAAAGGGTAGGTCTGTATTGTGCTGGAGGATAGGAAAACTTTGACCTTGCCAGGAATTGAACCTCGATTCCTTGGTCTTCCAGCCAGTAGCCTGTTCACTATAATGACTACATTATCTTGGCTTCGATCAAATCCGTCATTAATATCAACAGACCAAACCGCACAACAGGGGACACAGCAAGTTTTCTCTGAGAGGAAAAATGAAAATTTTAAATATACGAATGAATGTCTGGCTTCAGAGAATGGAAGTGACATTGCTCAAGGTAGCAGGCACTATTTCCATGCGACGCTTTGTGGAATACTATCTCTTCTGACGTATTTTGCACGCCTGTTGCGTATCGCGTCACTGCCATAGAAGACGTTTCTCTTTTCTGCATGAGTGCAGTCAGTTGGAGGTCCTACGACGAACACTTTGTTCTTCGCTGTATGGCGCCTTCTACTGCCTAAAATATTGCGTTTCCTACTTTCTGTGCTGAAAGTGAAGTCAAGCAGTTAATAAGGAATGTCCTTGGTAACAAGAGGGTAAGAGGAAGACCTGCGTTCCAACATCATACTGGATGGTAGACGTTGAACACAATATCATTTCCTTTTGTACGTCAGTAGCAAGTAGTTCTTGGACAGCAGTTACAATCTCCTACATACTTGGTCTCTGTTTCTAACTAAATACATATTAAACGGTTAAAATGTATTTTCTTACTGCTGCAATAACATTTGAAATATTAAAGGTAAGAAACGAAGTAATTATGGAAAATTGGAGTAACGAAATGTGGGAGAGAATGGGGAATGGTGTGTTAACTGTTATGGATTTATATTACGGGTGGGAGGTAACAGGTGGCCAGAGTTAATATTGAATTGGTGGCCGGAAGGAAGAAAATGAGGAGGAAGATCCGAAATGAAGTGGGGAAGGGAAGTGATAAAATTGACGAAGCAGAAGAATATAACACACAAAGACGAATTATTACGAAAAGGGACAGAGAGACAGTAATAGGTGTAACGATGGAACACATACAAAACTATCCCTGTCCAGGCCTGGACAGGCCCTTAGGGTCCCGGGACGTAACGGCTCGCAGAATTTCTAGACAACGGACACATGAAAGTGGCAAGGTTGAGAGACATACGCGCAGGCCACCTTTACCCCCTACAGAATATCCCTGGTACTCATTTCCAATGACAACATCACGAATCGAACCCACAAACTTCCTACTTCAAGTGCAGCGCCTCCATGAACTGTCCTACGGCTTATCCTAGAAAACTGATATAGACAGACAGACAGACAGACAGACAGGTAGGTAGGTAGTTGGATAGACAGATAGACGGACAGACGGACGGGCAGACAGACGGACAGACAGACAGACGGACAGACAGACAGACGGACGGATGGACGAACGGACGTACAGACGGACGGACGGACGGACGGACAGACAGACATACAGACATAGACATAGACATAGATATAGACATAGACATAGATATAGAACGAACATATTTACTTTCGTTCTGTTTAATTGTGCTGTCACTGATTCAGGCTAACAGCGCACAATAACACACACAGCACTTTTATGTCTACAAAACTGACAGAACTGATCGATGATTGAATCATAAGTTGAGATCAAAAGACAGAATTACTCTGCGGTCCTAGCTCACATTCACACACACACACCATTTTTTTAAACACATTATTCAGCGAAACTGGTAATATATTTCAGGCATCCAGAAACTTCAACATTACCCCCCCCCCCTTCCCAAACTCAGCACACATAATACCGAAACCGAGAAGAGTGTCCTTGGGCACGATCTCGGCATCTCTTCCGTAATGAGTTAGACAGGGTTTATACGCTACGGGTGACCATTTATACATATTCCACATTCCAAACTCACTTCATGTGCAGTCTGAGCTCTCCCCATAAGGAAAGCAGCCGAAGTTTGGCTCTTATGGATTCGTTGCACACACAGGACCAAACATTATGAAATACTGGAGCTAGACCGCCACGAGAAGACCACGGCAATTAGCGGGATGCAGTTGCAATCCTTAATAATTCACTTGAAAACAAGATACTAATAAAAACGTTAGAATGCATGAAGAATTGTCGAACTGGTGAAACTATGAACTTAGAAGCTTCGCTTAGAACCGCCATGTTAATGAAATAATATTAGGAGCGACTTCAAGGTCCGGATATGCGGCACACGTACGTAGTCACGGTCTGACTGAGGCACGCGTACGTAGTCACGGCCTGACTGAGGCACGCGTACGTAGTCACGGCCTGACTGAGGCACGCGTACGTAGTCACGGTCTGACTGAGGCACGCGTACGTAGTCACGGCCTGACTGAGGCACGCGTACGTAGTCACGGCCTGACTGAGGTACGCGTTGATACAAAACGCAACAATGTTGACAATGTAAATCTATTGAGGGTTGTTTGACCGTGCATCTTCCTCATGAAATAAGATGAAATGCCAACTTGATGAAACTAGGTAATTTTATTGATGTATTCTTAGCTCGACATGTTTCGGGTACATACGCCCATCATCAGGAGCATTATATGTTAAGTTGCAGCATATGGTTTTCTGCACCGAGTTTTTGGATGGGTGGTGGTGGTGGTGGTGTGTAGGGTGCTGATGGTCGCACGGCACCATCAGCACCATACACATGACCTACGTAGCGGCTCACAGCTGCTCTCAAGACCACCACCCATCCAAAAACTCGGTGCAGAAAACCATATGCTGCAATTCAACATCTAATGCTCCTGATGATGGGCTTATGTACCCGAAACATGTCGAGCTAAGAACAAATCAATAAAATTACCTACTTGCATCAAGTTGACATTTCAATTTATTTCAATGTAAATTTATACTTAAAATTCCGAAGCCCTCTCCCTGCTGTTACTTCTAGATGTTCAATTCGTGAACACTGACTTTGGATCCTAGCATATAAATGCAGAGGGAAGAGGATGTGGACGAGAAGTGGGAAAACTAGTCCTGGTCAAGAGATAACACAGGATAAAGGGTCCCTTTTTTTGTAGTTACCTCAGAAACCGTAAGGATTGTGGAAATGTTCCACTGGACCTAAAACACGTGTTGAATACCCAACTGCAATTTTGTTCCAAATTTTTCGCTCGGGTCAGTATTTAGCGAATTGCGATGGAGACGAGCTGAAAGATCTATGTTTCTGTTCATGTAAATTGTCTGATTTTCTTATGATACTTCACAACAAAAAGAATTATTTGTCGACTCGACGTTAAAAGGGAAGCGGAAACGAGAGACTGAAGACGACTGTCCACCTCAGCACGTGAAATAAAAGAAGTTAAAGTGATGCCGTTACAGGCCCGGTGTGGCCCAGAGGGTGGGTAGAGGTATAGCTCTACTGTTCCATGACCGCGGCACTGGAAGGGGGTGAGTGGTCAGCAGCACGTCCCGGCCGCACTTTACCCCCGGGAGAGACCTGGTACCTATTGTACAGGAGGCTGGGTGGGCCCCAGAGCCGGTGTGAACGGGTGCGGAAAATCTCGTCCCCAGCGGGATTCAATCCCGGACCTTCCAGCCTGTAGCTCAGTCGCTATACCGACTGAGCTACCGGGCCCACTAGCAAGTAAAACACGGGTGATAAAATCAAGAAAGATGAGATGGGCAGGACACGTGGCCTGTATGGTGGAGAAGAAATTTGTGTAAAAATGTTGGCGGGAAAACCTGTGAGAAAGAGAAAACTTGAAAGACCTGGGCGTTGATTGGAAAATAATATTCCAAGGTACCTTTACGGAATAACACGGGGAATTGGACTGAACTGATATGGCCCAGAACAGGGACAAGATGCAGCTTTTTTAAATGCGGTAATGAACCTTCCAGTTCCATATAATACAGCGAATTTCTTGACCAATTGTGAGAATATTAGCTTCCAAAGAAGTACTGTACTCAATGGAGTTTGTTAGTAGGTTGGTTAATTTGTTTCTGTTTTTTTGTTAAGGGTAAATTTTTTCCCTGTCCAAGCCATGAAGGCGTATGGGGGAAAGGAATTAGAGCTCCACTCGTTAATGACCTCAGCACTTAGGGGAGATAAATGGTAAACATCAGGCCTCGACCCCTTTGCTCCGATAAAATTTAACCCGATATCATTTCAAAGAATTTCGATTTAATGCGGAAAGAAGGACAGACATGGCGAAGCTATTGCGCGCTTATTTGAGTCACTGCGTTGCGAACCCTTCAAAAATAATGTTAGGAAAAACTCTTGTTGTCTTATGCAGTGTGTTAAGAGGAACAGCACGTAAATTCACTACCGCATTCTGATCTCAATTCGGAAGGTTACCTCTACAGTAGCGTTACTAGTGTCTACGTACGACCAAACTGACGAAAGGGCAGATATTCACTGATATCCATCGAAGTGTTCCGTACATTACATACATATAATCGTGGGCCGGGATAGCTCAGTCGGTATAATGACTCGCTACGGGCTGGAAGCTCCGGGGATCGAATCTCGGTGGGGTGGAGAGAATTCCCGCACCGGTTCAGAACGGCCCTGGGGCCGACACAGCCTCGTGTACAATGGGTACTGGATCTATCCAGGGGTAAAGCGGCCGGGGCGTGGAGTTGCCACCCACCCCCTCTAGCGCCAAGGTTAAAGAAAGAGTAGAGCCATACATTTAAACACCCCTGGATTTTCGTGGCCTGTTCCACGGTGAATTTTACCTCCTTCACTTACATACATATAATCAAGAAATAATGAGTCAATCCGGAAATATGGAACTAGAGACAATGACACAGGTCGTGCGGGGCCGACATCCTGACTGGATGGTCCACAAGTGACACACCGAGGTGATTCAGTTATCTGCTGCAGCTCTGCATTTCTAGTGTCAACCAAGTGGCATAGTTCAGATGCAGTAAAGCGTAATAACGTTAAATAAATAACGATTCTATTACAGCCGCCTACCTACCTAGCTTGCAAGCATAGCTTTTTTTAACGAGCGCTCACATGTGCTTCACTTGGACCCTGTTTTTAGTTCAGTAACAAGATTCCCGCTAGTGTCACATATATATAATTTCTTCATTCAAAATCGTACCACGTTACCGGGAAACCATTTTTCATTTTAAATGTCTTATTTAGTGGCGATATTTCATATTCTGCATTCGTCAAATATCTGAGAAAAAATGACAATACAACAAAGCAGTGAATCAGCTCTTTATAGACTTCAAGAAAGCTTATGATTCAGTCAGGAGGAACGTCTTGTGTAATATTCTCATTGAGTTTGGTATCCCCAGGAAACTGGTAGGGATAATAAAAATGTGTCTGACTGTAGCGTATAGCACAGTCCGGGTAGGCAAGAATTTGTCTGACCTGTTTCCTATTACGAATGGTTTGAAACAAGGAGACGCTCTATCACCATTGCTCTTGAACTTTGCTTTAGAGTTGTCATTATGAGGATTCAGGTAAACTAGAATGGTTTGAAATTAGATGGTACATATCGTGTTCTTGTTTATGCTGATGATGTTCATATACTGGGAGGAAACGTACATACTATAAAGGAAAATGTGGAAGCTTTGGTACTGGCTAGTAAGGAGATTGGACTAGCAGTAAATGTTGATAAAACTAAGTACATGTTCACGTCTCGAGATCAGAATGCAGGAAGAATTTACGGTATGAAGATTGATAATAGTTCCTTTGAAAGGGTGGAAGAGTTCAAATATTTTGGAACAATTTTAACAAATCAAAATTCTATTCAAGAAGTATTTAAGAGAAGATTAAAGTCAAACTGTGCAGAATCTTTTGTCTTCCAGTTTGATATCCAAAAATTCAAAGATTAAGATACAGAGAACAATAATTTTGCCTGTCGGTTTTTATGGGTGTGAAACTAGGTCGCTCACATTTAGGGAGGAACGTAGGGTGAGGTTGTCTGAGAATAGGGCTTTGAGGTACATATTTGGGCATAAGTGGGACGAGACAAGAAGGGAGTAGAGAAAACTAAATAATGAGGAGCTTAATGGGTGATAAAATCGAGAAGAATGGGATGGGCTGGGCATGTAACGCATATGGGGACAGGAGAGGCGTATACAGGGATTTGGTGGGGAAACCTGAGGTAAAGAGACCACGTGGGAGACCGAGGCGTAGATGGTAGGATAATATTAAGATTGATCGTCAGGAAGTGGGATGTGGGGGGCACGGACTGGTTCGAGCTAGCTCAGGATAGGGACAGGCGGCGGGCACTTGTGAATGCGGTAATGAACCTTCGGGTTTCATAAAATTCGAGGAATTTCTTGACTAGCTGAAAACCGGTTAACTGCTCAAGAAGGAATCTGCACCATACAAAAAGTATGTAAGTAATTAATGGCGATATTATTAGTCTAGTTTAGATTGAATGTGTGTCAGACGAATGAATATATTTTGATGTTTTCCTGACCGTGCATCTCATTATAGTCTTAGTAATTAACCAACTTGATGCACAAATTCTTGTTTTATAGTAAGTTTATTATATGCCTCTACATGTTTCAAGCACTATGTGCTCATCACCAGGAGGTCAAAATTGTATTATACAGCATCTGGTATCATCACACCTGTAGGTGGCCATCCGGTGCATAGGTCCTCTCTAAACCTGTGCACCGGACGGCCACCTACAGGTGTGATGATACCAGATGCTGTATAATACAATTTTGATCTCCTGATGATGAGCACATAGTGCTCGAAACATGTAGAGACATATAATAAACTTATTATATAACAAGAATTTGTGCATTAACTTGGTTAACTACTAAGAATGAATGTTGTGTGGAGGATTGGTGCAACGATACAGACAGTGTAAAATAGAAGTATTCGAGAGTATTCCGCCGCAGTACGGATTTGTCTACAATAAATTCCACATTCAGTGTATTGGTATGCAACACATACTTCTTTGGTTATGGAAGTCTGAGACTAAACACTGGAGTTAAGGTACAAACTGGAAAACACTACCTTTATTGTTGCACAGTTCATATCGTCGAATTGTTTAATTAGTGTACCAACTAATTTTAATAGTGACTTTAGCGAAGAAAGTGTAGCTCCCTGATGATGATCTTAGGATCGAAACACGTCGCAGCAATTTTAATATTTTAATGTGGAAATTTTATGTATGTGCATCAGTTGGTATACTAATTAAATAAATGGAAAACACTATGTTTTAACTCTTACAAATAAAGCGAATATACTGCATAATACTGGTACAGTTACTTCCCTCCAACGTGACCTGATCGTCCCGATCACTAGATGCACCACTGAGATAAATATGCTGAGATGCACGGTGAGCAAAACGTCAAAATTTCAAAACCCAATTTACAAATTAAATGTTTATACAAAATTCGATTTAATTTCATTTTTCAAAGGTTCAATAAATAAATATTTAACTGCCGGGGTGCTGACAAGTCCTTAGCTGCACCAGGAAGGAAACAAGCTCGGTAACATATCAGGGACGTGCGCGATTTCAACAACATCGAGACGCGAGCTGTCATCAAGTTTCTTTTCCTTCAAGGCAAGGCGCTGAGGGAAATTTACGCCATTCTGACAGAAACATTAGCTTGTTTCCTTTCTTATCGGGCTAAGGACTTATCAGCACCCCTGTAAAATGGCATAAAAGCTCTTAAATTTATAAATAGAAATTATTTGATTTTAATAAAAATAAATATAAATATATAAATATATTTATGTTTATAAACATATCACCGCAGAAATCTTAATAACATCCGAGAGCAGAGCGTCTTATTGGATAACTATTAACCTTTTGGCGCCGGAATTATTTTTTAAATTTTAGCACACCCTGTAAATAAAATGTGAATAATACAGGAACCAAATACGTTAGAATTATGAAACAAACTGCATTTTGAAGGGGAAAAAACGGAGAGTATATACCGTGTTTAAAATATTCATTACCTGTATTTGTTGAATAAATATATAAAATGCAACTTTAGAGGTTAGCGGTGCGGTACGACCACTATAGTTGACATTAGGCGTCAAAAGGTTAATACACTTGCAAAGAACAAAACATTTTTTTGACAGATGCCATTCCGTTGTGCAGTAACAAACTGGTATAATTTATTACATACCGTCAATACACAACAACATATCAGTACAGGGATATTGTATATAGTGTCAGGTCACATTACGGCAACATGTTTCGACCGTAAACGGTCATCTTCAGGCAAATAGACAACATTTTTAGGGTGCAATAAATTGAGCACTCAATGGGATCCCATTTCGTTTATAGTAAAAGTTAAAATAACGTGTGATGAATTATTTAATAATATACCAACAGATGCACATACAAAAAAAACTTTTTCACATTAAAACACTAAAATTGCTCCGACGTGTTTCGATCCAAGGATCATCCTCAGGGAGCTACACTTTCCTTGCTAAAGTCACTTTTAAAAGCTAGTTACTGATTGCTTTCTTATATAATCCTGGTTCTGTGGCAGCATGTCATGTTGTGTAAGGGTATGTTGCTAAGAGTGCCCGACTGCGGGCGTGCGTCCGGTGCTTTGTTGCGTGATGTCACGCAATATATTTGTCTTCAAGATATTATGTTCATTTGCATAGTTATCAAGACCCAAAAGCCAAGACTAACAGCGTAGCCATGTGGTTCACAAATTTGAGAACAAAACAGAATAATGCATATATTCTCCCCGTTGAGGGTAGGAACGCTAAGCTGTATCTGGCGGATGATAATTACTTGAGTTAATGCTACCCACTGGCCAGCCAGGCAGGGACAGTAGGCTTAGCGAATACAAAGTATGTAAAAGGTAAAAGCCCCTTTGATGTGTGCAGCATATGCTCCATCGCAGATTCCCCTGTTTTAATTACCGCGTAATTTTGTAATTATTGCAACGACCTGCGACGGGGTTGTGATTTATATTACAAAAATTAGAAAAAAACGTGAAAAAAATCGTTATTTAAAACCTTATTTCACATCACTGACCTAGTGCATTTCACCAGTTTAATGAACACCCTGTATAATTATCGAGTCTTTAAAGGAATGATTCAAAAACTTAAGGTAATGTGCTCATAGGGTAATAACTGCGCTGCGTTTATTCATTCATATAACAAATACCGTAGTGCTGATAAGTCCTTAGCCCGACCAGGAAGGATACAAGCTCGGAAACATGTCGGGGACGCGCGCGATTTCAACAACATCGAGACGCGAGATGTCATCAATTTTTTCCCCCCTGCAAGGCAAGGCGCCGAAGGAAATTCACGCCATTATGACAAAAACATTAGCTTGTTTCCTTCCTGGTCGGACTAAGGACTTATCAGCACCCCTGTACTTCGCGTTACCGCAAAATACGTACGCAGTAAATAACAAATGGAATTTGAAGACCCTCTAGCAACTGCTACCGTACAAACACCAGTATGCTGGTCACTTCTGGTTCTATTCAAATCCGCCCAAATTGTACGAGTGGCCAACTTATGAAAACCACTTGACACTATGCAAACTGAACTGTGTACTGTTACCTGGTAAACGTACAGCTGAAAATGCAGAGACAAGTGGGTCATATGACAAGAGAGGAGAGTACACAACCCAGTCAATGAATGAGGACACTCAGCAATAGTCCGCTGCTACAAATTTCCAATATATTTTCTGTACTTGTGAAGAAAGGTTGGAGGTTGGGTGGACAACAGGTGGTTCTGGTAGTAAATGCGGATTTCGGAGGGATATAGTACATAGTAAACGATAGAATGCACTTTGGTAAAATGAACTTTATTACACATTGATAGTCACGAACACATTTCGTACTCACAGCCACCACGAAGGTGTCACAAAAGATAATAATAATAATAAAGTACACAATAAACAGTTAATCTGCACAGGTGAAACTACTTGCTGTAGTCTAGTGGTTACTATCATAGTTAGTCCCTGTTGTGGTACAGTGTTTGTTGAAATTTTTGTGAAAACAGGTGAAACAGGGTGTGTTTGTATAGTCGAAAGCAGTTCGCATGCACCCTGTTGCATGGATATTTTAGTATCGTAGGAGGATCGGCTTCGGACTCGTTTCACTTCTTACAATAAAACCAACTAGATCCGCTAATTCCTCAAATTTATTTTTGGAATAAAACTCTACACGTTTCGAACAGTTCCTCTGTCCATCATCAGGAGTTTTCCACTGTACACACAGCAATGGTATATGTCATACAGGTTTGCTGTCAGCAAACCTGTATGACATATACCATTGCTGTGTGTACAGTGAAGAGTTCCTGATGATGGACAGAGGAACTGTCTGAAACATATTGAGTTTTATTCCAAAAATAAATTTGAGAAATTAGTGCATCTAGTTGGTTTTATTATAAGAATTTATCACGATGCATGGCCACCCGAACGTCAAACTGGTTTCATCTATGCAGGTAAACACTTTACTGTATATTTTATCAGCATTATTTGAGACACTCTGACGATGGTCGTTAGTATGATCGAAACATGCTGCGATTATCAATATGTAATAAAATTTTAAAAGAGTGCATTTGTTTGTTTAATATATATAATGAATTGATGCATAGATATGGAGCATACTAAATTTGGGTCCATATACACTACGATACAAAAGCTATACAAATCTTGGTCGGCCATCACAGGGAATTTGAACTTATATAGAAATCACAGCACTAAATACAAAAGTGCGGCCAAAATTAAAGGTGAAGACGTGACCAATCTGTGGAGTTATGGCAGTTTATAATATTATAGGAATTATCCAGCTGTGAGGGCAAATGTGTTTGGTGGCAAATTTAAAGGATGGCCAACTGAACAGGCTTTACTGTATAATTCAACCTGAAACAAACCCAGAGTTCGAAAGAAATAAAATTTGTAAAAGGAAGATATTGCATCAATGTGTTTGCTGCCAGAGTCCTAAATTCTAATGTTGCCATACACAGAACTGACAGCCAGGATAGCGGAATTGCAGTGGTGACAACGTTACGGACTTGAATGTGCAAGAAAGAGTGGCTCAATTCAAGGCAGTGAAGATTTTTCTCTTCTAGTGGGCCCATCCAACACCTTATTCAACGCGTAAAAAAGGTAAAGGTAAAGTGATCCCGTTACAGGCCCGGTGTGGCCCAGAGGGTGGGTAGAGGTATAGCTCTACACTTCCATGACCGCGGCACTAGAAGGGGTTGAGCGGTCAGCAGCACGCCCAGGCCGCAATTTACCGCCGGGAAAGACTCGGTACCCATTTTACAGGAGGCTGGGTGGGCCCCAAGGTCGGTCTGGACGGGCGGAAAATCTCGTCCCCACCGGGATTCGATTCCGGACCGTCCAGCCTGCAGTCAGTTGCTATTCCGACTGAGTTACCCTGCCAACATATTCAACGCCTACCAGGGAATACTTCCGCGGTATTGAAGTGACTAGGGTAAGAATGAGTGGAGTTAAGCTCCCATCCTTCCTTATGCTTTCATGTATATATATATATATATGTATAGGTAAAGCAGACCCGTTAAAGTCCTGCAGTGTCCCAGAGGGTTCTAGGAAGTTAATGTTCCCAGATTTCATGACAACGGCACAGGATGGTGGTAAGGTTGTTAGCCTTATGCACCGGCCGCCTTTACCTCTAGGAAATGCTCCTGGTACTCATTTCTGTCAGAGGCTGAGTAGACCCCGGGCCATAGTGCGATCGGAAGGATTATATATCAATGAAAAATTCCAATAGTACCAGCTGGGATCGACCCAGCTACCTTCCGATTTGTAGCACAGCATCTTAACTACTCTGCCACCGCGGTCCCCATATATATATTAAGTAGGTGGAATGAGTGCACAGTGGCAAAATTACTTCATAACTTGAGAGTTAAAAGAGGAGACAGCACATCAATTATTTGTTGTTTAAGCATATCGTCCGAGGTAAGGAAAAACTGTACTGGATATAAAACGCGTTTCATTTCTCTGTACAAATGTTACAAAGAATAATTTCGAATCCTAAAAATTCAGACACTAACGCAACATACTTTTGCAGAAAAACACACAATGCCTCATTTTCTTGCCTGACTTTCTTTCTTTCTTACTTACGTACTCCATGGTGCACAGTCCTTCTTGAGCAGCTAACTGGTTTGCAGCTAGTCAAGAAATTCCCCGCATTTCACGGAACCCGAAGGTTCATCACCGCACTCACAAGCGTCCGCCACCTGTCTGTATCCTGGGCCAGCCCAATCCAGTCCATATACCCACATCCCACCTCCTGGAGATCCATCCTAATATTATCCACCCATCTACGCCTAGGTCTC